>JAEEGL011831375.1_pt1 | contig 69631 bp, 58 predicted proteins | sample 9134231 | NCBI WGS metagenome assembly JAEEGL01 (sample SAMN16246548, study PRJNA631951) | gut metagenome | biome: gut microbiome; feature: rumen; material: fiber-attached | host: Bos | place: Iran: Karaj | collected 2018-10
GTGGTGGGGCCGTCGGGAATCGGCTCGGCGAGCTTGAAGTTCTGGTAGCGCTCCTCGTCGCAAAAATAGAGCGAAGCAAAGAGCTCCTGCAGACAGATGATCTGTGCGCCGCCAGCAGCCAGCTCACGCACCTTTTCCGTGTAGCGCTCAATGTTTTGCGCCTTGTCTTCGACGCAGCTCATCTGCGCGATACCCACTTTTACTTTCATATCTCAGTGTCGGTTTAGAATTTGCAAAAATACGTAAAAATAATGATATGACAGAAAAATATTTTCCCATGTCTAAAAAATTGCGTACTTTTGCAAAAAATACAGACAGATATTTTATCTAAAAAAAATATTATTATGAAAAAAATCAAATTACTATTTCTTATTTTTCTTGCATTGTTATTCGACACAACCGTTTTTTCTCAATCAAGTGACTACTGGCGTCAAGAGGCAGAAAAAGGGAATGCCAAAGCCCAAGACCGCTATGCAGAATGCCTTCGGCGAGGCAATGGTGTAAAAAAGGATTATGCGGAAGCTGTCCGATGGTATGAAAAAGCCATTAAACAGAACAACATGAATGCCGTATACCACATGGGTATTTGCTATGAATACGGTCAGGGTGTACCTCAAAATTATAAAAAGGCAATATCCTACTACACCTATGCCGCACAATACGGCATAAAGGACGCTGAAGAATCGCTAAATGATTTCAAACTTGAGGCTGTATCGAAAAGTCACTCATGGGGATTCATGTACCATGACCAAGTCGTCATTCCTTTTGACTATGATTCCATTGGATCAGAATATTTTGTATCAGATGTTATGCCCGTTAAAAAAAGAAATGGATGGGGACTTATCAACAAAGAAGGACGAACCGTGATTCCGTGTGAATACGATGATATTTCTGTTTTTTTCCCTAATGGATTAGCCGTAGTAAAAAAGAATGGAAAATATGGGTATATTGACAAAAAAAACAAAATAGTCATCCCAGTTGTTTATGAGTTAACATGGGGATTCTTCAATGATTTGGCTGCCGTACAGAAAAATGGCAAATGGGGACTTATCGACGAAAGCAACAATACAATTATCCCATTTATGTACGATGAGCCATTCAGTTTTTCAGAAGATATGGCAGCTGTCAAGAAAAATGGCAAATGGGGGTTTATAGACAAAAACAACAAAACAGTTATCCCGTTTGAATATGATGGTGCAGAATCTTTTAAAAAAGGAAATGCCATAGTAAAAAAAGGAAAAAGCTGGGGCGAAATTGACAAGCACAATAATATCGTCACACCATTCGAATATGAATATAATGATTTATCTTGGGAAAGGGAAGAGGAAGAAGTCCATCAAGTAATACAGTTGGAAGAGTTTGCAGTTGACGAAACAATTGTAGATGTCCCAGATACAAACCCCGAATTTCCTGGAGGTACAGATGCACTTTATCAATTCCTTGCCGAGAACATCAAGTATCCCCAGATAGCTCGTGACAAAGGCATCCACGGCAAGGTATACATTACTTTCGTGGTGGAGCGCGATGGTAGCATTACCGACATCAAGGTTCTCCGTGACATTGGCGGTGGCTGTGGTGCGGAAGCTGTACGCGTCGCCAAGTCGATGCCCAAGTGGAAACCGGGAAAGAAAGAGGGTCAAACTGTACGAGTCCAATTCAACATTCCTGTATACTTTGACCTTAATAAAGATACTAAATAATAAGTATAGTTTAGAAGTTGTACTAGTAGAAATCGAGGGATTTGGAAAACCAAATCCCTCGATTTCTATCTATATCTACCCAAAATGCTGTTTTATCCCACGCTTCCTTCTAGTGAGATTGACAATAACTTCTGGGCTTCGACGGCAAATTCCATCGGTAGTTTCTTGAGGACGTCCTTGGCGTAGCCGTTGACGATGAGACCCACGGCGCTCTCAGGGCTGATGCCACGCTGCTGGCAGTAGAAGAGCTGGTCTTCGGAGATTTTCGAGGTGGTAGCTTCGTGCTCGAGAATGGCGGTGTGGTTGTCAGCCTTGATATAGGGCCAGGTGTGGGCGCCGCATTTGTCGCCCAGCAGCAGGCTGTCGCACTGCGAGTAGTTGCGGGCGTTGTCGGCCCCCTTGCCTATCTGCACCAGGCCGCGGTAGCTGTTGTGGCTCTTGCCTGCACTGATGCCCTTGCTCATGATGGTGGAGTGCGTGTTCTTGCCCACATGAATCATCTTGGTGCCTGTGTCGGCCTGCTGGTAGTTGTTGGTGACGGCCACGGAGTAGAACTCCGCCGTACTGTCGTCGCCCTGCAGGATGCAGCTAGGATACTTCCATGTCACGGCGCTGCCCGTCTCCACTTGCGTCCAACTGAGCTTCGAGTGACTCCCTTTGCAAATGCCACGCTTGGTGACGAAGTTGTAGATGCCGCCCTTGCCCTCCTTGTCGCCCGGATACCAGTTCTGTACGGTGCTGTATTTCACTTCGGCATCTTTCATGACAACTATCTCAACGATGGCGGCGTGCAGCTGGTTCTCGTCGCGCTGCGGAGCCGTGCAGCCCTCCATGTAGGAGACGTAGGCCCCCTCGTCGGCCACGATGAGCGTGCGTTCGAACTGGCCTGTGCCCTTGGCGTTGATGCGGAAATAGGAACTCAGCTCCATCGGGCAGCGCACCCCCTTGGGGATATAGCAGAACGAACCGTCGCTGAAGACGGCGCTGTTCAACGCGGCGAAGAAGTTGTCCGTCGACGGCACCACGCTGCCGAGGTATTTCTTCACCAGGTCGGGATGCTTCTGCACGGCCTCGCTGATGGGCATGAAGATGATGCCCTTCTCCTCCAGCGCTTTCTGGCTCGTCGTCTTCACGCTCACCGAGTCCATGATGGCGTCGTAGGCCACACCCACCGACGACTCGACGCCAGCCAACGCCTCGCGCTCGCGCAGCGGGATGCCAAGCTTGTCGAACGTTGCCAGCAGCTCGGGGTCCACCTCGTCCATACTTTTCTTCTTCTCTTGTTTGGGGGCGGCGAAGTAGATGATGTCCTGGTAGTTAGGCGTTTCATATTCCAGATGTGCCCAGTCGGGCTCCTTCATCTTCTGCCAGCGGCGGAACGCCTCGAGGCGGAACTCCAGCAGCCATTCGGGCTCACCCTTCTTCTGCGAAATCAAGCGCACCACCTCCTCGTCGAGCCCCTTGCGGATGGTCTCCGTGTCGATATCCGTGGTGAATCCCCACTTGTATTCCTCGTTTGTAACTTCCTGGATTATATCTTTTTCGTTATTCTCCATTGTAAAAAACGCACATTTTTTCCGTTGCAAAGATACGAAAAAAGTCCGACATCGTCGGACTTTTTTCTTTTCTCTCACCAGAGCCCCTGCGGTAACAATAGCCGTCAGAAAACATGTAGGACTTTTCGGCTATTCGATGGAGAGTTTCTTTGTCGTGGTTCCTTTTTCGGTAGTGACGCATACCAGATAGGTGCCGGTGGGCAAAGTGCTCACGTCGAATTCCATAAAGTCACCTGCAAAAGCCTTCCTGCTCCAGCACTTGCCCTGCACATCGACGATTTCGACGCTACCCTGTATGGTCTCGACGCATCTCAGGGTCACGATGCCCTTGGCGGGGTTGGGAGACAGGGTGAAATCGGCTGCTTTGACGGCAGTGATGCCCTCTGGGGGATCCGGCGTGGGAATCGAGTCGATGAAACAGGGAGTGCTCCAGTCGCTCCAACCAGACCAGATGCCTGTCTCGCAGTAGCCGCGCACATAGACGTGATAGGCGCTGTCATTGTCGATGTCGGTGTATTCGATGTAAGGTACCGCGGTCGGGGTAATCAAGCCCGCATCCGGGTTACCGTTCGGCGCAGTGCGCGACACCTCCCAGCTAAGATTGCTGTTGTCTGTCCATTCCACGCGCACTATGAGACTGTCTCTGGCGGCAAGATAAGGCTCTTCCGGCGTGACGCAGGAGGTATCCACTTCTATGATGGGGAAAATCAGCTGGAATCTCTTGTGTGTGAAGTGGTTCCAGTTGTTGTCGAGCCTTGATGAGTCATAGTAGATGAATTCTGGCATTTCCGTTGCACATTCCTTGTATGTTCCGTTGGCATCCATAGAACTATAGGTGCAGTAGTCCCACATGTGTGACGCAATATAGGAAAATCCATCGAAATCGGTAACGGTTGGATCAGGGATTACACACCCCAGGTAGAACGAATCGGTGACGGTGATGGCACTGTCGAAATAGTATTCGCGCAGCGAGACAATGGCATCATGGTCCTCCATGTTGGAGCAGAGTCCCGTTTTCAAGGGCAGCTCCATGTAGCGTTTGGGATGGGTCAAATAATCGTCCGTCCAACAGACGCGCGCTAACTCTACCGGCCCACTTGCGGTGGCGTCGCACAGCACATAGTACAGCGTGCCGTCGATGGAGGTGTCCAAATCCTCTTGCATAGTCGTTCTGTCAAGTCGAGCCCAGGTCGAGGCTATGCCAATTACTTTCAGCGGAGTATTGGTGGTGTGTTTCATGTAGCCGAATGTGCTGAAAGCGGTGTTGATAAGGCTGTCGGAATGGCCTGCTGCGTTGAGGGTGGGCCACCAGCCTTGTTCGTAGTGGTAGATGGGACACTTGCCGCGTACGGTGTCGCCGACCTGGTGATAATAGCCGCTCTGGGCCATAACGCTACTTGCTGCAGCAATAAACGATAGGATAAACAATATTTTTTTCATCGTTGTTAAATTTAGGTTTTCTGCTCGATTTTTTATTATTAATCTATAAATATAAGAAATATAAGCGACTGCAAAAATACACATTTTATATTAATCGGCAAATTTTTTTTTCCACAAGGGCGGTTAATGTTCATTTTTAATGTATTTATTCTTCATTAAAATCGTACGTTTCTTCAACCATATGTTTTATGACCGCCTTGTTCTTGCGGCTGCGGGCCTCATCTGCTTCCTGTTTTTTCTGTTTGCATCCGTATGCCACTCCGTCGCCTGTCTCAAAAATGCAGACAAGGCGCCGGTTGCTCAGCACATATATCATTAAATCGTCCACCCTGGCGCTTTTGGATTCGATTCTTTTCTCTGGGGTCTCGCGGTGGGAATGATAAAAATGGCAGCAAGAAAAACCTTTCAGCCATTGGCGTTTCAAACTATCGGACAAGTCAGGGTCGCTCATAATCTTGTTTTGTGTTTCCGAATAGCCGAAGAGGCTGTCGAGGAGTTCCCAGCCGCGGTCGGTCTCAGCTTCGAGGAGGGTGACGGGGAGGCGCAGGGTATCGTTGACCACCTTGTCGCGAACGTATGTGACTCGCACCCCCTCGAGTTGCATGTCGACATAATGGCGATAGACGCTGCTGCACTCGCTGTACGACAGTTCCCGTGGCATGAACTTGCTTGCCGCCACGACGCCTGTCACCAAGAGGGCCGCCAAGAGGGCTATGAGTATACTTCGTTTCATAGGCTTGCCAATAGGACTTGGTCGATGGTCTGCACCGTCTCGGCGCGGTGGTTCAGGTTGCTGGCGTATAGGCCGTCGGAAGGTTGCACATTATCCACAACGAGCAGCCCTGCGGTGACCACAACGGCGAAGGTAGCCAAGCCCGCCACTACCGCCCGGAGGCGCTGACGCCGCTCGACCCATTGGCTCATGCCGTCGGTCATGAAGCGGAGCTCATCACTAATGCGTGATTGCGTGAATGCGTTAATGTGTGAGTGGTTATCTTTCATACTGGCGGAGTTTTTTCATAATTCTACTGATTCGTTGATAGACGGCGTCACGGGTGAGGTGCATCGCGTCGGCAATTTCCTGGGCGTCGTAACCTTCAAAACGCATCCGCATCAAACGTTCTTCGTCCGCTGGAAGGGCGGCGAGGAGGTCATAGAGGGTGTCAGCGTAGTCGGTTTTGTCCGCAGCCAAGTCGGATTCGTCTGTCAGAGCCGACGCATCTGACAAAGCGTCACCGCTTTCGTGGCGGTAGAGATCGATGAGCTCCGACTCTGCCAACTGCTCGAGCCATCGGCGCTGCTGCCGCTCGGTGTATTCCGGATTCAACTGGTCGAATTTGAGCCAGAGCATGATCCACACTTCCTGGGCCATGTCCTCGGCGCGAGCCAGGCGGTCGGCATGGCCGCCGCGTCTCCCGCGGGCAAATCGCCAACACACACGCCACACCGTCTGGCGATGCCGCCGCATGAAAGCGCAGTAGGCAGTATGTCGTTCGCCCCTCATCTCAACTAACGTTGTACCCGTTTACAAATACTATACGTATTTTTTAACCCGAATCTGACATGGAAACGTTTTTTTTTGCAAAATAAAAATCGGACCATTCAAATTCAAACGGTTACAACATTGCCCCCCAAAAAAACTTTTTTCTCTCACCAGCCCACAGGGAACTCAATCCAGCGGTACCAGTACCCTTCTGCAAAGGAGTAAATCCAAGTTGGCGGGTCCCAGATGCCTACGTAGCGCGCACCGCCGTTCTTGAACCGGCGTTTACCGTCGGCAGGCTCGATAAAGAGGTGCTCCTCCACCTTGCTGTTGAGAAAGAATATCACGCCGCGATACTCTATATATCCCCAGGCCTCGCAAGCCTCTCCCTTGCGGTGGGTGATGTTGACATCTACTTTCACCGACGGCTTGTCCAGCTGAAAATCAGGCGCATCGACCCCCAGCGCCTGCGGCAAAAGGTGGCTGGCGCTGTACAAATAATACAGATACTCATTGTATGAGCCATACGCATTTCGACTGCTGTCAATCTTTGGTAGAGAAGTCATCCTCAGGTCGCAGGTGGTGCCCTCCGGCAAGGAGCCTCGCTCGAAGCCATAGGTCTCGGGATCTGCATCGTAGGTATTTTCCATTCCCTCCACCACCCGGTCGAGCATCCGCCGCAAACCGCTGTCATTCACTTTGTATTCTGGCAACAGGATGGTGGCCGTGTCGTTATTTCGATAGGAGACTCTCGTCGCCACATTACTGTCTGGAATCCCGATTTCAATTATGGGTATTCCATCTATCTCGACCGCCTGTCCATTTGAGGTTCCTGTAGGATACAACGAAAAATTAAATACCGTGAAACCTTGCGGAGAGACATCCACTTCCGTTTTTTCCAAAAAGCGGTATCCATTGTAGAAACCAGTAGTCAGTTCATATCGTCCTGGTTTGGACAGACGTATCGTATACACTCCATCAATATCGGACGTTCCTCTCATAACGATGTCACCGTCCTGCCACACATTGATCGGAACAAACGGTATCGATTCTCCCGTTTGAGCATCGGTCACCGTCCCTTTGATACATTGCGCCGACAGCAACATTGGCAACATAAATAGCAGAACGACAATCCTTTTCATTGCATTTCGTTTTTCAACTTGCGGTTGATCCAAACGGCGTAGGGGATGCAGAGGAGGAAGGTCAGCACATCGGCCACCGCCTGCGCCATCTGCACACCCTGCAGCCCCAGCCAGAGGGGCAGCAGCAACAGCGCCGGGAGGAAGAAAAGACCGTTCCTACAGACACTTAACAGCGTGGCAGGACCCGTCATGCGGATGTTCTGGAAGAGCATCCCCGTGGTGGTGAACAGAGCCACCAGCGGGAAGGCGGCACACTGCCACCGGAGGGTGACGGCACCTATCTCGATGAGCACGGGGTCCTCGGCACGGAAGAGTGCCACAATCTCGGGAGCAAAGAGGATGCCCACAGCGGAGATGACCAGCAGAAAGGCGGTGCCCACACAGGTGGCAAAGAGCCACGACTCGCGGACACGGCCATAGAGCTTGGCGCCATAGTTGAATCCGCACACCGGCTGGAACCCCTGGCTGAAACCCAGCACCACGCTGAAGGCGAACATCATCACTCGCGACACCACCGCAAAAGCCGCCACCGCCGAGGCCTCCTGTTCGGGAGGCACATTGCTGGCAGCGCAATAGTTGAGCATCACCACCGCCGCACAGTTGAACACCTGCCGGAAAAACGAGGGCAAACCGCCACGAAATATCTCATAGTATACCTTCCAGCTTGGCTTGAAGTCGCGCAGTCTTATATGCACGCTCTCAGGCCTGAACGTTCCGAACAAAAGCAGTCCCCAAGCAAACATCTGGCTGATGGCCGTGGCCAGCGAAGCGCCGCTGACGCCCATGCCGAGAGTAAAAATGAAGAGAGGGTCAAGAGCAATGTTTAGGATAGCTCCACTGACGATACCCACCATTCCAAAACGGGCATTACCCTGCAGACGCAACTGGTTGTTGAGCGTCAGCGCCGACATCATGAAGGGTGTGGCCAGGACGATGAAGCGAAGATAGTCATTAGTTTGTGCCACAACGCTTTCTGGCGCCCCCAGCAGACGGCTGAGGCCGCCAAGGTTGGGCAGCAGGCAGAGCGCCGTCACCGCTCCCAAAAGGAAGGGGGTGATGAACCCAACGGTGGCCACCACCGAGGCCGACGAGACATCCTTGGCTCCCAAGGCTCGGGAGATATGATTGCCGCTGCCGTGTCCGAAGAAGAACCCAAGTGCCTGGATGAACGTCATATAGGCAAACGAGATGCCGACGCCGGCGGTGCCGGCAGTGCCTTCGGTGCCGAGGTGCCCGATGAAGGCGGCATCGACGACATTGTAGAGGGCGGTGGTGACCATCGCTATGATGGTCGGAATAGCCATCCTGCAGACCAACAGCCTTACTGGCTGCTGGGTCATCTCAACGAATTTATCATCAAGGGTAGCCAATATTATTTTCGGATTATCTGCGTATTACCTTGTGAATTCAAAAGTATCGCTTTAACAACATCCGCATTTCCGTTGCGCACATATTCCACATCCACTTTATCTCCAGGGGAGAAGAGCCCCAGCTCTTCGGTCATTTCAGCAAAGGTGTTCACTTCTTTACCTGCGACACGCAAGATGATGTCGCCCTGACGCAGCCCAGCCCGGTCGGCCGCACAATCACGCACGACCTTTTCAATATAGAGTCCTTTCACCTCTCTGGCACCCGTCTGACGGGCCACAGAGGCATCAACCTCAGCGACTTGTACACCAAGGTATCCTCGCTGTACATATCCGTAGCGAGACAGGTCAGCCGCCACCTTGACAGCAATATTGCTTGGGATGGCAAAAGAGTAACCTATATAGTTGCCATTACCGGATGCAATAGCTGTGACAATGCCTATCAACTTACCTTGAGAATTGACCAATGCACCTCCACTATTACCTGAATTAACAGCTGCATCTGTCTGAATAAAAGACTCTAATGGAGTTTCATTCGAACGAGGATTATCTATGATATGCATATTACGAGCCTTAGCACTGATGATACCAGAGGTGACCGTAGAAGTCAGGTTAAAGGGATTGCCGATGGCCAGCACAGGCTCACCAACACGAACGTAGTCACTGTTCGCATAGTCGAGGAAAGTGAGCCCTTCAGCCTCTATCTTAATGACTGCAAGGTCAGTAGCCGGATCATTCCCCACCAACCGTGCTGGAAACTCGCGACGGTCGTTGAGGGTCACAATGATTTTCTCAGCATCTTGCACCACATGATTGTTGGTGACGATATAGCCGTCGGAGGTGACAATAACGCCCGACCCATAAGCGTTATACACCTGACGTTGAACACCTTGCTGAATAATAAAACCATAGAAGGACATGTAGGTTGGCGTCAACTGCGTCATCTCAGTCTTGATGTGCACAACACCGTCGATGGTGGCAGCGGCTACTTCGGTGAAGTCGGTGAGGGTGAGCCTTGTCTCATTTACAACCACTTGAGGAGTCACTCTTTCCGTACCCTGTTCCACACCGGAAGGCTGGGCATTGCAAGAAGAGATTGCCAGAGAGACAAAAGCTATGGAAAGACAAATTATTTTCTTCATGACAAAATTGTTTTTTTCTTTACTAGAACAAAAAACATGCCAAAATATTGCACAAGCCAATAAAAATATGTACTTTTGCAAAAAAATATGACAATGAACAAACGGGCCATTCTTGCTTTCATCACGCTGATGCTCATGCCTTTCCTACCGAAAGCACAGTCGTCCGGGGAACCCGAACGTCTGCAGCCGAAGCCGATGACCAGCCTGTCGACCGTCGACGAATGTACCCAGCCGGAAGACAGCATCGCCTACTACGCCATACGCAACGGTGATGCGCTGATAGGCTACCTGATGGAACCCAAGGACGACATCTGGTCAAAGATGATACTGAGTTGGATTCTGAAAGACAAGAGGAAGAACGCACTGAGAGGCATCACGCTAAATGAGCTTCGAGAGGCTGAGCAACAGATGGTTGACATCCTCAACGCCTATGTAGACTCCGCCCAGGAGGTACACCGCTGCTTCACCCCGCCTCGCTTCTACGATCATGGGCGACAATATCTTTTCTACACTGATTCCGAGGGACATCGCTGCCTCTTTATGACCTTCTATGTCTATTACGAAGTGGAACACCTGCAACGCATACTGGCCGTATGCGATGGCGGAGACAGCTTCTGGCAGGCTGACTTTGACCTTACTGAAAGAAAACTGAAGTGGTTCGACGTCAACGGCCCCATAATCTATAATGTCCCAGGTCGTGGTAAGAAATGAGCTATTATAAAGGATAATAATGAATAGAGGACGAATAATACTTTTCCCCGTGCCCATCGGAGCAGAAGAGATGGATTTCTCTCTGCCAAAGCACAACCTCGAGCTGCTGGCCACCTGCCGCACCTTCATCGTAGAAGAGTTGCGCACAGCACGGCGGTTCCTCAAGAAAGCAGGATACCCCTTCCCTATCGACGACACACAATTCTTTGAATTAAACGAGCATACAACACATGAGGAGATTGGTGGCCACCTGGATGCCATCGAGCGGGGTGAGAACATTGGCCTGCTCAGCGAGGCAGGCCTGCCCTGCGTGGCCGACCCCGGCGCCATGATTACCAAGGTAGCGCAACGACGTGGCATCGAGATTGTTCCGCTGGTGGGTCCCTCGTCGCTGATGCTGGCGCTGATGGCCTCGGGCTTCAATGGGCAGTCGTTCGCCTTCAACGGCTATCTGCCTGTCGATAAGTCGAAACGCGCCGCCGCCATCCGCCACCTCGAGGAGCGTGTGCATCGCGAGCACCAGACGCAGATATTTATCGAGGCCCCTTACCGCAACAACCAGATGCTTGAGGCGCTGAGCGCTGTACTCCAGCCCAATACCATGATTTGCGTAGCCTGCGATCTAACCCTCCCGACGCAATACATCCACTCCCTCTCCGCCACCAAGTGGAAAAAGGAAAGAGAAAAGATTGATTTACACAAAAGGAATACAGTGTTCCTTATTGGGGAATGAGAGCCTCCTCTACCCTGTCGCCGAACGACTTGCCTATCTTCTGGCGGATGGCGTTGGTATATCTATAGGCACGCGCACGAAGGCGGCATCCATGTCGCCGCTCTGAATGATGGTGGCCGTGAAACAATAGGTCATTATGCAATTCTTCATCATATCATTTTTAGGAAGCCCACCTCTTTCTCGGTCAACTCGCGCCAGCGGCCGCGCGGGAGGTCTTTCTTGGTGAGTCCAGCGAAGGTGGTGCGGTCGAGCTTGTGGACCTCGTAGCCGAGGGCCTCGAAAAGACGGCGCACGATGCGGTTACGGCCGCTGTGCAACTCGACGCCGACGATGCGCTTGTCGATGGTTTTGCCGACGGCGGCATACTGTATGTCGTCGACATGCATGGGGCCGTCCTCCAGCTCGATGCCTTCAAGAAGTTTCTTCATGTCCTCTTTGGTCACGGGCTTGTTGAGTTCCACCTGGTATATCTTATAGACTTGCGTGGAGGGGTGTGTGAGTTTTTTGGCCAACTCACCGTCGTTGGTGAAGAGCAGCAGGCCTGTGGTGGCGCGGTCGAGGCGGCCGACAGGATAGATGCGCTCGGCACAGCAGCCGTCCATGAGCATCATCACTGTGCGACGCTCCTGGGGGTCGTCGGTGGTGGTGATAAAGCCTTTGGGCTTGTTGAGGAGGAAATAGCGGAGGCGCTCGCTGCGGAGCTTCTCACCACCGTAGGAGACCTCATCGCCAGGCATCACCTGGTAGCCCATCTCGGTGACCACCTTGCCGTTGACCTTCACGCTGCCAGCAGCGATGAGCTCGTCGGCCTCACGCCGTGAGCAGATGCCTGCATGGGCTATGTATTTGTTGAGCCTCATAGCGCCTTCGGGATGGGGCTCCTTGGGTTTTTGCATAGTAGGCTTCGCACCCATTCGGTCACGTTGTCCATTGGCAACTTTGCGGCCAGCGGGACGGCTAGCACGAGGCTTCCCCGTATCTCTAGTATCTCCAGTGCCTCTAGTCGTTCTGGGGTTACCCGAATGATTCCTTTTCTCTGATTCCTTTTCCTTGCCTTGTCGGCTGTCTTTCTTGATCATCGTCGCTATTTTTTCTTTATAACTCAAAACACCCCCATTTATTGTATCCTGGCATAAGTTTTTATCAATGGTACAATAATAATGAACAGCAGTCGTTATTTTTAAAAGAGACAAGAAGAATGAAATATTATTACCATTCGAGCACACTCCTTACCATTCTGCTCCTCCTATCAGTCTGTGCCTCGGGGCAAGAGCCTTTGATCATGAAAGAGGACATGCCCAATGCAGTGTATTTCCTGCCGGCACCGCCAGACACCGTTTCGGCTGCTTTCACCTACGACAAGGCGCAGTACCGCTGGGGCCTAGAGCAACGCAAAGACAGTGTTCGTCGTGCTATCGCCGTAGCCGATGCCGAGTGGAGCGTGGCCAATATCTGCCGAATCTATGCCGAGCCCCTTGGTTTTACCATCAGCAAAGAGGCCACGCCTGCCATCTATGAGATGCTGAGTGTCGGGGTGATGACTGCCGACCAAGTGGGCAAGCTGCCTAAAGAACATTATATGCGTACTCGTCCTTATGTCTTCTTCGGCGAGCCCACCATCGTTCCTGGCGACGAGGAGGAGCTAAGTCACAACGGCTCCTACCCCAGCGGACACACCATTCTGGGTTGGAGCGCCGCCCTGCTGCTCACCGAACTGGCCCCTGAGCATGCCGATGCCATACTGGCCGTGGGATACCGCTATGGACAGAGCCGCGTCATCGCCGGTTTCCACTGGCAGAGCGATGTCGATGCTGGCCGTCTCTGCGCCAGTGCCGCCGTGGCCCGCATGCACTCCGACGCCCGTTTCCTGGAACTTATGGTAAAGGCCCGGAAAGAATATCAAAAACTCACGAAGAAGTAGTACATGGCCGACGCTTTACTCACCGTAGAGAACCTCACCAAGAGCTTTGGTGATAAACTGTTGTTCGAAGACATCTCCTTCGGCATCAATGCCGGGCAGAAGTCGGCGCTGATAGCCCGCAACGGCTATGGAAAGTCGACACTGCTCAATATCATTATGACGGCGGCAGGGCAACGGGGATACAACACATTACAGGATGCCGGCAAAATCACTTTCCGTGGGGATCTAAAGTTGGCCTATCTTCCTCAAAGTCCGGAAGCCTATCCCAAACAGCTGGTGAGAGATTTTGTGTATAGCGTACAGCGTCCCGAGACAGAAGACGAGTGGACTTTCGAGCAGCGCATGGAGGAGATAATAAGCCGCATGAAGATAGACTCCCTGCTTGACCGTCAGATGGAGACCCTTAGTGGCGGCGAACAGAAGAAGGCCGCCCTCTGCCGCTTGTTGATGGACGACTGCAACCTGCTCATTCTCGACGAGCCCACCAACCACCTCGACATCGACATGATCGAGTGGCTCGAGGAATTCCTCTCTCGCCAACGCCTCGCCATACTCATGGTGACGCACGACCGTTACTTCCTCGACAACGTTTGCGACAACATCTATGAACTTGACAATGCCAAATTGTACCACTACCGCGGACACTACGACTACTATCTTGAGAAGAAAGCCGAACGCGAGGCAAACGAACGGGCCGAAGTAGAGAAGGCCCGCAGCCTGTACCGCACTGAGCTGGAATGGATGCGTCGCATGCCACAAGCTCGTGGCACCAAGGCCCAAGCCCGCATCGACGCTTTTTACGAACTCGAGGCCAAAGCCCACACACGCTTCGACGACAGCCGTCCCCAGCTGACTGTAAAAACAGAGAGAATTGGTGGCAAGATAGTAGAACTTTATAACATCTGCTACCGCGACCTGATCGACGACTACAGCTATGTCTTCAAGCGCGGCGAAAAAATCGGCATCGTGGGTCCCAACGGCATCGGCAAGAGCACCTTCCTCAACATCATCACAGAAAAACTCAAGCCCACCTCTGGACGCGTCGTCGTCGGCCAGACCATCCAATTCGGCTACTATACCCAGGCCGGCATGTCGGCTCCTGCCGACCGCCGTGTAATCGACATAGTGAAGGACATCGCCGATGAGATAGAGCTGGACAATGGCAAGAGTATGTCTGCACACCAATTCCTTACCTATTTCGGTTTTGACGGCACGACACAGTACAACTACTTCGGCAACCTGAGTGGCGGCGAAAAACGTCGACTCTACTTGCTTCAAGTGCTAATGGCAAATCCCAATTTCCTTATCCTTGACGAGCCCACCAACGACCTCGATATCTACACCTTGCAAATTCTTGAACAATTCCTTCAAGGCTACAAGGGCTGCCTCATCATCGTCAGTCACGACCGCTCTTTCATGGACCATATAGTGGACCATCTGCTGGTTTTCGAGGGCAACGGCAAGATAAAGGACTATCACAGCAATTACACACAATACAGGCTTGAGAAAGAGGCAAGAAAAAAAGAGAAATTGGAGGTCAAGAGAAGTGAGAGGAATGTGAAAGGAGAGGAAAGAACAAGTACCGCCCCGGTCAAGAGGAAAGCCACTTACAAGGAGCAGAAGGAGTACGAAGCGTTGACCGTCGATATAGAAACCCTTACAGCCGAGAAGGTCGCCCTGGAGCAGCAGCTGAGTGACGGCAGTATTGTGGATCCCTCTAAAATCACCGCTGCCAGCAATCGTTTCTGCGAGGTGACGACCCTCCTGGACGAGAAGGAGCTCCGCTGGCTGGAGCTTGACGAATTGATGTGACGAAAAACATGGTTTTATTTTTGTGGATTACCATATATCTTTTTTTCGTATATTTGCAGTTTGAAAAGAAAAAGAAAATAATAACCAAACTCACACAACATGAAACGTTTATCCATTATTCTGGTATGTTTTGCCACTTTGGCATTCGGCTCTTGTGGCATTCTCAACTCTGCCGCATCGTCCAACTCGGCAGCCACCGCCATGGGACAGACTTGTGGCAGTGCCATTCTGGGTCTCTACAACTCGTATAAAGCGACTGGCACCGTGAACTTGACCACGGGCAACAACCTGGCCCATGCCTTGGCTTTGGCCACATGCTACACGCAGATCAAGGAGAACAAGAACAACTCCGCCTACAGGAAAGCTTTCGCCAATGGCCTGATTATGTCGTCGGCAGGCTTGATCACCAATGCAAACGCCAATTCTTTCATCAATGCCTTGCTGATGGCCAATGGCCTGGCCAACGTCAGTACCAACAATACCACTCAGCAGAACCAGCAGGCCACTTCGACTGCCACCTCTTCTTTGTTCAACAGTATTGAGGCGAGAAGATGAACACGCAGGCTCTTGATAATATGAAAGCACGGCGCAGTTGCCGTACTTTCTCTTCACAGCTCCCTAGCCACGAGATGATTGCGAAGATATGTGAGGCTGGCACATGGGCTCCTACGGGACATGGTAAACAGAGCCCGCTGATTGTCGCCATCACCAACAAAGCGTTGCGCGACCGCCTCTCGGCCATGAACGCCCGCATCTGGAACACACTGAAGGTGCAGCGTGGCGAAAAACCCTTGGAAGGCTTCGACCCCTTCTACGGTGCTCCCGTGGTACTGCTGGTGCTTGCCGACCGCTCGGTGCCCACCTATCTCTACGACGGCTGTGCCGTGCTCACAAACATGGCCAATGCAGCCGAAGCTGTGGGACTTGCCTCCTGCTGGATCCACCGCGCCAAGGAGGAGTTCGACTCTGAAGAGGGTAAGCAAATGCTGAAAGAACTCGGTATCGAGGGCGACTACGAAGGTATAGACCACCTCATTGTCGGCTATCCCGCAAAAGACATCCCCTCTCCCCTGCCCCGCAAAGCCGACTATGTCCGATTCGTCGACTAAAATGAATACGCTCAGACCCATAAGAGCCGCTTTGTTGACTGTCCTCGCCCTGGCGATGGCCGTTGACCTGCAAGCACAGAACGACACCACTGTGCTTCACACTTTCATCAACAATACACCCAACCGCCAACCGGGATTAACAGTCATTGAACTCCACACATATCCCTATGCACCCGACTACCCCGAAGTAATCATCACCGAAGATGAGAAGGTAACAGTTTTCACAAAAGTACCTTCCATTCCCAAACATGATTACCAAAGCTGGGACAAGATACACAAAGGTGGAAACTGGCCTCAGACAACCTTCGACAGTATGGAAGTCGTCCCTGTCGTTGGATGCCACGGCAACAGACCTTGCTGGCTTGACGACCCGCTCAAGGATGTACCACCCATTCCGGAACATAAGCGCCTAAGCTGGGAAGAACATCTCAAAGGAAGCGTAATCATCGACTATTGTCCTAATCCTTTCGAAAATGGACATGGATCCGTCGAGACGGAACACAAAGGACCCCTGCTCATCGTAGTAGAGCCTGAAGAGCCTGAACTTTAAAAGAAGGTCGCCCGTCGAGGCGGCCTTCTTTTTTATTTGAAGATGGATAAACAAAGTGATGCAAACCGGTAGCCTGCATCACTTTGTTTAGGTTTACCGAAGGTTAGTCCTGGATAGCTTTGATGCCGGGGAGGACCTTGCCTTCGAGGTACTCAAGCATGGCGCCGCCGCCGGTGGAGACGTAGCTCATCTGGTCGGCGATGCCCATCTGCTTAACGGCAGCCACGCTGTCGCCACCACCCACGGCGGCGAAGCAGCCCTGCTTGCAGCTCTCGGCCACGCTCTGGGCGATGGCCTTGGTGCCCTTGGCGAAGGTCTCGAGTTCGAAGACGCCAGCGGGGCCGTTCCAGAGGATGGTCTTGCTGTTCATCACGATGTTGTGGATGGCCTTGCAGCTCTCGGGGCCACAGTCCATGCTCTCCCAGCCGTCGGGCACCTCGCCGGAGGCGACAATCTGGGTGTTGGCGTCGTTGCCGAACTTGTCACCGATGACGCTGTCGACGGGCAGGTAGTATTTCACGCCCTTCTCATCCATGCGGCGCATGAGCTCGCGGGCGAGGTCGAGTTTGTCGTCCTCACAGATGGAGTTGCCAATGCGGCCGCCGAGGCTCTTGGTGAAGGTGTAACGCATGCCGCCGATGATAATCATGTTATCAACTTTGTCGAGAAGATTCTCGAGGATGCCAATCTTGGAGCTGACCTTGCTGCCGCCGATGATGGCGGTGAAGGGACGCGGAGGATTCTGCATGAGTTTTTCCAAATTGCGTACCTCGTTCTCCATGAGGAAGCCAAAATACTTATCGTTGGGGAAGAATTTAGCAATGACGGCGGTCGACGAATGCTCGCGGTGGGCGGCGCCGAAGGCATCGTTGATGTAGCAGTCGCCAAGGGCGGCCAACTGACGGGCAAGGTCTTCGCCACCTTTGGTCTCTTCAGGATAGAAACGGATGTTTTCAAGAAGCATTACTTCCCCACCCTTCAGTTCTTTGGCCATAGCCTCAGGTTTGCCGCTGCCAAGGAGTTCTTGTGTGAATTTCACAGGACGCTTTACGAGGGTCTCGAGGTATTTAGCCACTGGTTCAAGGGTCAGCTCGGGCTCAAAACCACCTTTCTTGGGACGTCCGAAGTGAGCCATAATAATAATGGCAGCACCGTCGTTGAGAAGCTTTTCGATGGTGGGCATCGACTCACGCATACGGGTGTCGTCGGTAATCTGTTTCTGGTCATTCATGGGAACGTTGAAGTCCACACGCAGAAGGACTTTACGGCCAGCAAAATTGATATCTTTAATACTTTTCATGAGTTGTTTGGGTTTATTGGGTTTTCATTTTTTTGCTTCAACATGATGAGGTTCTTCCACAGCCATGCCGATGTAGAGGGAGGTAAGCATGGTGAAGACGAAGGCTTGCAGGTAAGCCACCAGGCATTCCAACAGAGAGATGAACACGCTGAAGAAAATGCTCACCAGCGTCACTCCGCTGCCCACCAGGGTGCCGAAGATATTACTGAGGATGAAGATGAGGAAGATGAAACCAAGGATGACGATATGGCCAGCGGTCATATTAGCAAAGAGACGGATCATCAGCACAATGGGTTTTGTGAAGACACCCATCAACTCCACAATGGGCATCAGCGGGAATATCTTCAGCCAGGCAGGGACGCCAGGGGTATTAAAAACATCTGTCCAATAATGGCGGTTACCACTGATATTGGTGATGAGGAATGTAATGATTGCCAGTGTGGCGGTGACGGCGATGTTGCCGCTGATATTGCCACCGGCAGGGAAAATAGGTATCAGTCCCAAGATGTTACTGAAAAAGATGAAGAAAAACAGTGTAAGCAGATACGGCAGGTATTTCTGATACTTAGCCTCGCCAATCATCGGACGGACAATGTCGTCACGAACAAAGACCACCAGCATCTCCACCAGACTCTGCAAGCCCTTGGGAGCTTGGTTGGGACGCTTTTTATAGCCCCGTTTAGTCACCATAACAATGACTATCAACAGGATGACCGATATCATGATGGCAGCCGAAGTTTTAGTGATAGAGAGGTCGAGGGGTTTGCTCTCCACACCGTTGGCATCCGTGTAGACAATTTCCTCCTTTTCGGAACCGCCACCTACCAAACTATAACCTTTGTAGGAGGCGTGACCATGTTCGAATTTCGACGACATAAAGATATCCAGATGTCCGTTGTTGATGAGAATGACGGGCAAAGGAATGGCCACCGAATGTGTTTTGCCACCTGATACATAATCGAACAGGTGCCATGAGTGAGCATCCGTGACATGTCCGATGATTTCTGAACCGGCATCTATTTCTTTGCTTTCCTCAGCCCTCGATGTGAGAGGAACGGCCATAAACAAAGCCGCAACGGCAAACAAGAATATTTTCTTCATAAATCCAAAACTCTATACTTTGACCTTAAACTTTTTGCGTATTGTTGAAAATGTCTATTTGTAGCGTGTCGAAGAGTCCCAGTTGGTTCTCATTACCCTTGTCTGTCGGCACGTCTGCCAATTGACGTAACGATTGCTTCACCAACCGTTGCAGAGCTAACGGTCGGCTCACGCCCGTCGCGTCGGCATAGCGGCCGAGTCGAAGTGCCTCACGCTCTGAGAGCGTGAGGACATACTTCTTCTGTTTGGGTTTCTTCACTCCGTTCTTCACTTCGATTGTTTTTCAGCGGTGTTCAATTACTCTTGATGAGGTTCTTTATTTTGACTGCTGTCCTTCCAACTCATTATACAGCTTCTCCATCTTCCCGATGGCTTCCGAATCCTGCATCTTGTCTTTTGCCACAGCCCTCAGTTCGGCAAGGGCGCCCAGCACATTCGATAGCTTCTCCTCCACACCGATGCTCTTGCTTTCATCGAACCTCAAAAGATATTTGACATACTGGCTGTAGAAATCGAAATACCTATTCCATTGGTGTTTCAACTCATCGGAGTTGTATCCATACACACTGCCGTAGACATTCATGATATACTCAACGTATGGCATGTAATACAACAAGCCGTCTCTGTCGGGAGTGAAGTTCTTCTCAGGGAAGTTCTTCTCAAACTCTTCCAACAGGGCCTTGGCCTTGTCCGCATGACCGAAACGCATCTCCTCTCTGGCCAAGTACAGGAAATCCCAGAAAATTTGGGGAGCGAACATACCGCTACTGACAGGATCCACGTAAATATCCTTGTTCAGGTTACCCCACTTCAACTTTCCTGCTTTTCCTACACCCAAGAGGTAGTCTGCAGAACCTTCCGTGAACTGCCTCCAGTTCGTCGCATGGCCACACATGGGACAATTCTCGATACCGAAACCAAACCTATTGCCACTGGAGCCACCACACGAATTGTTCATGCAAACATAACTACCACGGCTCTTCGCCATCGAATTCTGTTTGCACATCGGACAAACATCCGTAGGTCTGAAGCCACAACTGTCACATGATGGTACATACGGTATCAGTTTATAGCTTAAGCCATCCACAATAGTACGTATCCTGATTGGCGGAAAGACCGCGGTGATACTGCTTTCCAATGGATTGCCACAGTAGATGTCACGCTGGAACTTGTTGGTACCAATAATATCCAGCAGCATCAGCTCATGGCGTGCAATACCGGATCTATTTATCTGCCAATGTATCACAGGTTCCACATCATCAGCCATTTCTTCCGGGATAACTCCGGATTTCACCAAAGCAGGAATGTCCAACGTAAGGCGGAATTTGTTCGTCGGCAGGCATGTAGTGCTGTCCAAACTGGCCAGGAACTCTTCTGATACGCTCTGGCCTCTGCCACCTAACCTTCTGAAGTATGTCTTCAACTCCTCACGACATTCTTTCTGGTGGTCGCGAGCATACTCCAGCGCCGCGGTAACTTCCATCTCGATTCCGTTGGTGTTCATGTATGCCACATCTCTGCCGAGACCATAGAAGTCCTTGGTCAGCGTAAACGGCAGTGGCTCGCTCTCATAGAGTTTGTTGAACAGCTGTTCCACATACCAGTGCATGCCCGACAGAGTGTAGTTCAATATGCGCACATCCGTACGCACACCCTCTACTTCTTGAATGTACCACAACGGGAAAGTGTCGTTGTCGCCAAACGTGATGAGGATACTGTTTTCACTCAGATTCTTCAGGTAGTTCTCTGCTATGTCACGGGCCGCCGTCTTCTCACTTCTGTCATGGTCGTCCCAGTTCTGACAAGCCATCAGCACCGGCACTCCCAGCATGCACAGCACAAACACCACCGGCATAATCACCTTGTACATCTTTTCCCGGTTTTTCTTGAAGCTCTCGCTCACCCATTCCGCCAATCCCATGACACCCAAGCCTATCCACACGGCGAAGAAACTAAAGGAGCCCACAAAGGCATAGTCACGCTCACGCGGCTGGCACGGCGGCATATTCAGGTAGAAGGCGATGGCCATACCTGTCATTAGGAACATCAACAACACGATAAATGCATCGTTCGGATGTTTCACTACGTGGTATATCAAGCCTATCAGACCCAGCAGCAGCGGCAACAGGTAGTACACATTGCGCGACTTGTCGTTGGCCATAAAGTCGGGCAGGTCGCTCTGTGGTCCCAGACGCGATTCATCAATAAAGTTGATACCGCTTATCCAGTTACCTTTCAAGTAATCGCGGGTGCCGTCAGAGTTGAAATAATGACCCTGCTGGTCGTTCTGACGTCCGGCAAAGTTCCACATGAAGTAGCGCCAATACATCCATCCAAACTGGTAACGGTTCATGAACGTCAGGTTCTCCCCCAGGGTCGGCGTCATGTCGTCCAGCTTGTCCGTCCAATAACGGTAGAATAAGGGATGAACAGAACGCTGCGTGCTCCACATGCGAGGCAGGAAATGCGACGGCTCGTCATAGACGGGCACCTGCTCGTAGGCTGCCGCTATGTAGCGGTCGTTTCCTTCTTCATCCTTGCCACGTACATATTTCGTATATCCCCTCTCTGTTCTCACGTGCTCCTCGGTGTAGTAGTGTCCCGTCAGCAGCGGAGTGTCGCCATACTGTTCGCGACCCAGGTAAGCACGCATCGATACAGCGTCTTTCGGACAGTTCTCGTTTAACGGTGTATTTGTGTTCGCACGGATTACCAGCACAAAGAAGGTGCTGTAGCCCACCACCAACATGGCGAAGCTCATGATGGCAGCATTCAGTATCGGACGTTTCTTCTTCTGCGAGAACCACAATCCCCACAGCACCAGCGCGGCTATCAAGGCAAAGTAGAAGATGGTACCACTGTTGAACGGCAGACCCAGGGTATTGACGAAGAAGACGTCAAAGGCCGAGTCGAGGTTCACGATGCCGGGGATGATAAACCACAGAATTATGGCCAGGGTGGCGAAAGAGAGCACACCGGTGAGCAGGAATCCCTTCCAGGTCACCTTCTGCCATTTCTTGAAGTAGACCACATAGAAGATGGCAGGTACCGTCAGCAAGTTCAGCAGGTGGACGCCGATGGCCACACCCACGAGCAGGCTGATGAGGACAATCCAGCGCATGGAATGCTTGTCGTCGCTCTGCTCTTCCCATTTCAGGATGGCCCAGAACACCAGCGCCGTGAAGAACGACGACATGGCGTAGACCTCGCTCTCCACTGCCGAGAACCAGAAACTGTCACTGAAGCAGTAGGCAAATGCACCCACCAGACCAGCACCGAACACAGCCCACGTCCGGGGATCTTTCAACGACACATTCTTCGGATCCGGAAGCAGATGCTTGCCCAGCATAGTGATACCCCAGTAGAGGAACATAATCGTCAAGCCGCTACATACAGCCGACATCACATTTACTGCATGGGCCACATCTTCCGGGCTGGAAAACATCGAGAAGAGGCGTCCGATAAGCTGGAACGTGGGAGCTCCCGGGGGGTGACCCACCTGCAACTTGTTAGCCGTAGCGGTATATTCGCCACAGTCCCACCACGAAGCCGTAGCTTCTGCGGTCAGGATATACACCAAGCAGGCCACAACGCCGACCACCCAGCCGACGATTCTGTCGGCCTGGCGATAGCGTTTCAGCCCGCAACCCTCTGTCGCTTCGGGCTTCGTCTCGTCATTCTTTTTCCATGCCTGTCGGCTTACGGTGGCTATTTTATTGTCTTGCGAGAACTTCACAGCCTCGTAAATACCGTAGCCAATCAGCAGCAGCCCGAGAAGAACCCCGACTGTGCCAAGCCCCATCGTGAACACCAGTATTCCCAGTATCATCACCAGAATACTGCGCGTCAGATTCGGATTGGTCAATTTAAACGAATTCATATCCATATCATCAAAAAACTTTAATCTCTTACTTTATTTTACTCCTGCATATCACGCAATATCGGCATCGTCATGCAGCGTGCACCGCCGCCGGCACGGGGCAGTTCGCTGCCCGGGAAAGCCGCCACAAACTTCTTGTAGTCGTTCATGTTCACTTTGCCGGAGACGACATCCTCCGCGTCGAGCACTGCGAACCCTGCTTTGTCCAACGCCTCGATGGTCTTCGTGTTGCGGCGGTAGCCGATGACCTTGCCGTCGCCCAGCGAGAAGAAGTTGCAACCCGAATGCCATTGCTCGCGCAGCTGCACCCAGGGGTCGCTGCCGCCACCCACGATGGGTTCCATCTCCCATCCCAGGCTTTCCAGACCTTTGACTATGTTGGGGAACTTACGGTAGCTGACATTGCCGTTCTCGATGGAGATCAGCGTGGTATCTTTGCCTGCAAACAAGCCTGTCTTCTTCAGCATGGGCTCGAAAACCATGCACTGGTGCTTACCCAGGAAAGTAAACACCATATCCAGATGGATGAAGCTCTCGGGACTCTTCGGCAACTCCTGCACGAGGATGTTGAAGCGATCGCGCTCCTTGGCGAAAGTCTGCGCCAAATATTTGATACCCTTGGTGTTGGTTCGGATACCCTGACCTATGCAAAGCAGGTCGGGGGAAGCAATCTGCACATCGCCGCCTTCGGTGCGGGCGTCGCGGTCCCAGGCCATAGCGTTGAGGGTATCCACCTTGAAGAAGTGTTTGAAGATAGCCTCATAAATCAACGTCTCACGCTCTCGCACCTCAAAACTCATCGAGTTGATCAATACACGATTATACACCGTCGAAGAGGCGTCGCGAGTGAAGAAGAGATTGTACAGCGGTTTCAACAGATAACGCTCGTCATCCGTTCCGTCCCACTCCGAGTCTTCATATCCTTCGACTAAAATATCAGCCAACTGCTTGGCGTCGAGTTCCATCAACTGCTCGGCCAAACCATCGTCGCAGTTGTCCATATCGCAGCTCTCGTAAACCAGGTGACGACGTATTTCATTGTCCTTCAGAAGTTCCTCGAGAATATCTTCCACATAGTATACGTTCGTCCACCGCTCCAGAACGCCGCAGAAATTCGCATACTCGGTGTCCACGATGGGCTTGTTCAGGATGTCGCTGTAAAGGGCGTGGGCAGCGTTCAGCGGTGTCATACGCTCTATCTCCACACCCGGCCGATGCAACAGCACAGCGCGCAACGTGCCCGTCTCGGATGCGACATTCACTGGACAAGGAGTTATATTTCTTTTATGCATTTTCTATTACTATTTAATACACAACAACTTCCCCCTATCGGGGAAAATATTGTGAAAATGCAAATATACAAAAAAGTTTAAAACCCTGCAAATTCCATCCCATATTTTTTCCACAATCTGCCAACACTACCCCCTCTCCCACTCCTCTCTTTCCGGGGTAAGAGAGGAGTAAGAGTTGAGTAAGAGTTGAGTAAGAGTTAGGCCTTATAAAGCGCTGATTTTCAATCTACGCTCAGACGCTGTGCCGGAGCGGTGGCACGGAATTCCGGAGCATACATGCACTGCATGGTGACAGGGCCGGAAAGGAAGGTGCCAGGGTTGGTTACATAAACCTCATACTCAACAACATACTTACCTTTCTCGAGGCGATTGATGTAGCAGTGGGTGGCGGTGTTCTTCACCTCGACATAGTAGCTGAGCCCGTCGCTCCAGCACCAACCGGAACGGGTGCTCAGCGGCTCCACGCAGGAGGGGCGGCCGTCGATGAGCTCGAGGTATTCCATGTTGCGGTCACAGGCAATTTCGATGCGGACCTTGATACGGTCGCCGACCTTCAAAGCCTCATGAACACTCTGATTATTCTGATTTAAGAAAGTGCGCTTGAGGGTGATGCCGCTCTCGGAAGTGGGAATCTTGTCCATGTCGTCGGTGTACTGGTAGTAGACGGCGCCCCAGGCGATGCCGGGTGTGTTTTTCCGGAGAGTTACCCTGCTGTCTTCCTGACGGATGATGCTGTCGAGCGCCGGTCCTTCCCAACGCTGCGAGCGGTAGCCTTCGAGACCCTCGGAGGGTGCCGTGAGGTCGACGCCACAGAGGGTGAGGGTGGTGCTCTTCAGGGCTGTCAGAGTATTCGGATTACTCAGAGTATTCGGATTTTCAGGGGTTATCAGGGCATTGATAGCCTCGACGGTGGCGCGGTCGTTGCCCCAGTGGGTGGTCTGCTTCTGCTTGAGGAGCCACTGCTGCATGAGGGCGATGGAGAGGGTGTCCTGCGGCGTCACCTCGCGGAAGGCCTGGATGAGGAGCGCCTGGGTCTCGATGGGACGCTCGTACCAGCACCAGCCGCTGCGGTTGTCGCGCCAGTACATGCCCATCTCGTCGTTCTCGAGACTCTTCTCCTTGATGCGGCGAATAAGGTCGCTGGCGGCTTTCTTGTCTCCGTGACGCTGGAAAATGAGCGCCAACTGCGCCTGGGTGTAGAGTCCAGTATAGTTCTTGTAGTTCTTCAAAGCATTTTTGTAGTAGAACTTATAGGCGTCGGTCTTTCCTTGACCATAGAAGGAGCGGGTGTAGAGGTAGTCGATGTTGTCGGGTTCCCACTTGTAGCCTTTCTTGAGGTAGGGTTTGATGTATTTTTCATAGTATCGCTGCTCTTCGCGGTCGACATAGGCAAGAGCGAGCTTGATTGCGGATTCGACAGATTGTCTGAATAATGACATGCGCTTGAGGATCTGCATGGTGACCCAGAGCGAACTCTGGCCCTCGGGCATCCAGCTCCAGCCGCCGTCGTCGTTCTGGCGATGGGACAGGTCGGAGACCAGGCGGCGGAATTCGCTGTCGAGACGGGTGCTGTCAAAATAGGCGGCAATGGCTTGGCGCTGCTCCGTTTCGGCCTCGGCGTCGCGGAGCCACGGCGTGGCCTCGAGGAGGGTCTGCTTGACATCCTCGTTGATTTTCAGGCGGGTGTTAGCTGTGTCGGTTAAATTGGAAATTGAAAACTGAATATTGAAATTACCAATAATCTCTTTTGCAAGGGTGTTGACGTAGAGGCTGTTGGCGAGGTAGAGGGAGGAGGGGTTCTCCTGCTGTTTAAGGTAAGGCATGGCTTTGACGGCGAGCCAGAGGGGATTGCTGACCAGTTCGGCGGCAAGGAAATGGGGCTCGGCCGAGGAGGTGTTGAAAGTTGATATTGGAAAATTGAAATTCTTTTCACCTTTGCCGTTGATGTATACGGGCTGCGAGAGGGTGACGGCCTGTCGGTTGGAGACAACGGGAATCTGTCCGCGCTCGCCGTCGGAGAGGGATGCCTTCACACCGTCGTTGTCGAGGGTGCGGGCTACAATCTCATAGGTGGCAACAACGAGGTCGTCAGGGAGACGGTCGATGGGGAAAGAGACCTGAAGGCTGCCTTGGGCAGGGACGGAGGCGATTCTATGGTTTCTGATGAGAAAGTCGCCTCCATTGGCATCCTTCAGATTGAATTCGATTTGCACCCTGCGTTCGTTGTCGGTGAGATTCACCACCTTGGCCATGAGCTGGAGGCTGTCTCCGTGGCGGAGGAAGCGCGGGATGTTGGGTTGCACCATGAGCGATTTCTGCGTAACGAGGGTGCGGTCGAGGGTGCCGATACGGAGGTCCTTGGTGACGGCAATGCCTTCCACACGCCAGCGGGTGAGCAGTTCGGGAACACGGAAGCGGTAGGTGGCGGTGCCGTTGTCGTCGGTGCGAAGGTCGGCGACGAAGAAGGCCAGGGTGCTGAGGTTGGAGCGCAGCTGCACAGGCTCCGGGGCGGGGATGTCGCTACCGTCGCTGTAGCCCATACCGCCGACAGCAGCTACAACTGCATCCACGGAATTGCCAGGCATGTGCGCGATGTCTTCCGCTGTAAGACGTGCACCCGACTCGGGAGCGCCTATCGATATCACGGCTATCTCTTCTAATTCTAAATTATCGGTATTGACACCCGTTCTCTTGCGCACACCCCCCTGCATGGTAACCATATTGGATTCGCCGCGAGCAGTACTCTTTAAATTTAAATCATACAACCTGCGGCTCACCGACCGATAATTTAGTTGGCCTAAATCCACCATCCAGAAGGAGATATCGAGTTCTTCGCTCTTGTAGGATTTGATTTTCGAATAATAGTGTCGCACGAACGGACTCGATAGTTGTATCCAGTTACTATTATTGTGACTGCTATATCCTCGCCAAGGGTTCATCATGAAACTGGTGCTGCCTATGCCGTAGTTTTTCAGGGCGTCGTCGTACATGGTCATGATGATGGTGGAGGCTAGAGATTGCCTGGTGGAAGCATTGCCTGATGGAGCGAAGGGAGTTACATTGATTGTCCATTCCTCCTGCTCGCCGGGCTGCAGCTTGTCGCGGAAGGTGGCGATATCCATCTTGAGCCGCTTGTGGACGAACGGCACATCGACCTCCTTACTCCACGTTCTCGACACACCGTCCTTCACGGCAAAGAGGCTTATACCAAAACCGCCGAGCATAGTGCTGTCGACCAAAATGGAGAGTTGTCTGACGCTCCGTCCCGCAGGGAGCCAGCGGTAGTCAAATTTCTCGCCGGTAGGACCGGTGACGACATAGAAGAAGCGCACATCGTCGAAAGCCGACGCATAGCGCAGGACGATGCGGTCGCCGGGGGTGATTGCCTGGGGGTTTGACTGCTTGACAGGCTGAATGTCGGCCCAGATGAGGTCGTTGCTTTGTACCTGTTTTTCGCCGGGGAGCGTGAGGGTGACATACATCGTGTCCCTCTCCTCGCCACAGCTGGCCACCACCCTGTAGAGACCCGACTGCAGACGCGGCAGCTTCACCGTGTGCTGCACCTCGTCGGCGCCGATATGCTCTGTGGCGCTCCACTCCCAATCCGGCTTCAGCTTGTTCTGGTCGTATTCCTCAGGGGAATAGGCATAGGTGGGGAAAAGCTCGTGGAAACGTTCCCGGCTCAGAGTGTGATGCGGCATGTAGTTTGGGTTCATGACGGAGGGCAGCAGACGGGCTGTATCGGGCAGATGGAGTCGGCTTACGCAGAGCTTCACGTCGCCCGCCAGCGGACGCCCGTTGATGTCCTGGAGCGAGAAAGCCACACTCTCCAGCGAGGAGACATATTTTTCGTCAATGGAGGCGAGTTTCAGCGTGGTGTTGTGATAGCCGACAACGACCGAGGTCTGCGCGCTATGGGTCTCGCCGTTGAGGTCGGTGACCTCGGCAAGAATGGAGAAGTAGAAGTTGGGCTTCTGCGAGAGGTCCGCCGAGCTGTCGGGCTGAGGCGTGAAGGTGATGGAGAAAGAGCCGTCGGCAGCGGTGACGGTGCTGTCTTCAATCTTGGAATAGTCTAAGGAGCCCCACCGCCGCCAATAGCGGGTGGAGCAGGTGATGGTGTACTTCACCTTGGCGCCGTCGACCTTGGCGCCGCTGTAGGCCTGCGCCAGGCCCTGCACGGTGTAGGGTTTGCCCAACTGCAGCGGCGAGTCGTCGTTTGCCTTGCCAGCATCCAACGAAACCATGAATTTAGGCTGTTTGTATTCTTCTACAAGCAACATGATGGATTCAGCGTGGCCAAAATCATAGTTGTCATCTTCCAGCTCAACAAACCAGACACCTGCCATTGCATCACGGGGAATGACAAACCTGGCGGAAGCCACTCCAAAGTCGTCGGTGACGGCCTGTACCGAGTCGCGTTCCTCATAGTTTGGATCATGGAGCACGAAGGTCACCTTCCGGTCGCTCACCGTATGGCCGTTGAAGCCATCAGTCACATAGTGCATCATTGCCACCTGCGCCGTGTCCCCGGGGCGGTAGACGGTGCGGTCCTGGAAATGCATCGTCTCCGGTTCCATCTCGGGAACTCGATTCCATCTCCACCTCCAGAAGGAATAATTGATTTCGAATCCATCGCGGACAATCTTCATCCAGCGCTCTATTCCATATTCTTCATCCTCGCAGCACACACGGCCGTCGGCGTCGGAAAAAGCCTTGTGAACCTCTTGTTCAACGTTTCTTTTCTTTTCGTAAAATTTCACTTCCTGCCCTCTAATGGGCTCGCCGGAGATGGCATTGACCAACTGGAAGCAATGATAGTTTTTCGTCTGTATCACCTTCAAGTCAGTACACTTGATTTCCTGCATGGCATCTTGAGCATCGAACTTGTCGTCGGCAGAAACCACCAGCAGCCAGCGTCCCGCCTCGAGGGCCGGCACGTCGAAAAGGATGCTACGGGAGTTGTACTTGTCGGAAGTGTCCACATCCAGCTCCCAGTGGCGGAACACCTTGGGGGCTTTGACACGTCCGTTCTCATCCTCTTCATAGCGGGCAATACCCATGTAGAGACGGCCCGTATTGCGGTAGCTCAGCACATGCAACGAGGGCCGCCCTGGGATAGCCTTTCCATTGTCATAGCTATAACGTGGGAAGAAAATCTCCGTCTGCAGAATTCTCTCTTTCAGCTCCAGCGCCTCCCGGCCGCCCGCACTCTTCGGCGCCAGTGCTATCGCCGTGTCGCAGTAGCGGAGGGCCTCTTCGTGGCGCCCTTGGTTGTTGAGTTGCTTTGCCAGACCGCTGTAGAAAACAGTCTTGAGCATGCAGGTGCTCGCGCGATACTTATTAATATACGACTTATACAGTTTCTCACGCCCCTTGTTATCCATTTTCGACACCCCGCACTCCAGCAGATAGTAGTCGAGGAAGATGCGTATGTCGTCGCCATCGGCCTGGTGGAAATCAATCAGTCGCTCTATCAAACTTTCTGCATCTTCTGGATTTTGTGCCGCCAGCGCATGCACCACCACGTCGAACACCGTGGGGGTCATGTTCACTCCCTTGCCATCTGCTATGCCGGTGCAGAAGCGTTTCACGCGGTCGGCGGGAGTCCTCTTCAAGAAGGCTTCGTCCATCAGCGCGCTGTCTTTCTCGCCCAGCAGTGCATAGCAGACCGCCCTCTCGGGAGCCTCCAGGCGCGGCAGGATAGCTCTGAAGCGCGCTGTCGCGCTGTCGGCGGCATCTTCCTGATACAGCATGCCAGCCTTCATCATATACCACGCCGCGGAAAGCAGCTCGTTGCTGTTTTTCGTCCGCTTATAGACCTGTTCGGCCTGCACATAGGCCGATTTGTAGGAACCGTCGTCGATGAGTTTCTCCACCTTCTTCCAGTCGGTCTGGGCGACTGCCGGATTGAAAATTGAAAATTGAAAATTGAAAATCAGGCTGACGCATACGACAATGCGCAAGCAACCGACCACCGACCCTTGACTGCTGACTTCTTTCATAATTAATCCTATTAAAAGAAAACCCCTACGGCGTAGAGGCTTTCATGATGATTGTTGTCTTTTTAATTCTTTCCTGTAATGATAAGCTCCGCTTTCACACTGCTGAAGCCTCCGCCCTTCTCGTTGAGGGCCGCGGCAGCGGCACGCTTGATTTCATTCTTCGTCATGCCGGCGGTAGAGATGCGCGTAGCGTCGATGCCCTGCTTGATGAACCAGTTCTTGATGCTTTTGGCTCTGTCGAGGGAGAGGAGCATATCGGCTTCAATGTTGACACCATAGCTCTGTACATAGCCCTTGACAAGGAAATTGACTTCGGGATGGTTGCGGAACATTGCCACATAATCCATGAGGACGGAGTCATAGTTGCCGATGAGTGTAGCTTCGCCGCTCTCGAAGTCGAGATTGCGGATGGGGAAGGTAGAGCCCCTCTCCGTACGTTCAAGGTCGAATTTCATTATGGTGTCGCCCTGTTCCATGAGGGTGCGTGAGTTGAACTCACGATAAACTGAGAAGTAGCCGTCGCGTTTGGCATAGAGGAGATAGCTGTAACCAGGGATAAACTTCACCCTACCGCCACGATAGTGTTCGTCCTTGATAATCGTACGTTCGCCACCCTGGCCACCACGTTCGAGAATCATCAGGTTCACATCCACATACTTCTTTCCTTTCCGATCGTAGAAGACAAGGATAGGCTCATAGGCATTCACGTGCACCGACACTTTAATCGTATGTCCCTGCCCGTTCACCGTCCGGTTGTCCAAAACAATATAATATTCTTCTCCAGCACGCACGGGAATGGACTTGATATACTTGCCCGACTGGTTCTTCGTCAGCATCACGTCGGTGGCGTCGCAGAACATGCCGATGGTGGGTTTGGCATCGGGAGTGCTCTCCAGCGGCGGCAGATCGTCGCCGACCTTCTTCTGTGTCTTCCGCTCGTTCTTTCGTGCTTCAGCCTCAGCCTTTGCACGTTCCTTGTCGCTCTGCATCACCGTCTTGAACATCTGAGCGCTGTCAATATTACTCATATTGACGGCCACTGGGGTAACTTTGTTGAGCATGACCTGGTTGGAGAAATAGTTGCCCGTGTTCTTATAGACGAGAAAATCGTAGTCATCCCATGGTGACTGCTGGCTGATGCTGATTTCCAGTTCGCCGTTGTAGGGCACTGTGAACTTGTACCATACAGAGTTGTGTTCACGCTCGAAGATGTTCGGGTGAGCCTTGTCGGCTACAATTTCCTGGATGCGACCAGCGCCGTCCGGGGCAGAGGTGGGTCCATAGGGCACATCCAACTCAAGCTGTATGGGAAAGAGGCAATCGTTGCTGTTGGCAGGCAACGTCACAAAAGATGGAGCTGGAGGAGTCTCGCTTTTTTTCTTTTTCTTGTTCTTATCTGTCTTCTCGGTTTTGGTCTTCGAAGACTTCTTCTTGCTCGACTGAGCCTGTACATCGGTCGCTCCTAGAACGAGTGTACAAGCCAAAAGGGCAATCAAAAAACGTTTCATTTTATGCATGATAAAACACAATTTTCTCGGCGCAAAAATAATAAAAAATTATTGTTCAAAAAAATAAAAATTCATAATTTTTCATACACAAATGATTTTAAGATAATTACGTCACATATCGCAGTCCTGTTGGCTATGGTAAGCATTGGTTTGTAGGATGTTTTTTTTGTCGGATGAGAAAGTTTTAGTACTTTTGCAATACTAAAATAATGAACAATAAAACCTAACGCCTTATGAAACGCATTGCAATTATTGTAGTTATGGCTCTCCTGAGTCTGGAAGTCTCCGCAAGATCGGTACATTACTTCACTTTCAGCCAAGCCTCCCGGACGGTGAGCTACTTGAACGCGCAGAGAGAAATGATGATCTACTGCGGATACGAATATGAGATTCCCACTTACGTTCTTATCAACGAGGTGTGGATGGAGCGTGTGAACTCTGCCTACTACGAGCTGTGGGTCTATGGTTACGACGCCTACACGGGCGACGAAATCTATATGCCGCTGGACCTGCAATGCGTGTGGCTGTACAGTGGCGGACGAATGTACAACGCTGCACAGTATCTGCGGTTCAGGGTAGAGGTAAGGATGCCCACACTGACATGGTATATACCGCCCTATCTCCCCTATACCCGGGTGATGCACAGGCCAGGATACTTACGCAGTTACCACTACGACATACACCGTCATGGGTGGATGCCGCCGGCCTACACCTACGGTCCAGGCATGCCTCCTCCTCCCCTGCCCTACTACTACATGAGACCGCCCACGGCTCCCGCACCCATGCCTAGCGGTTCCTGGACTCCCGGCACCAACCGTCCCTCGGTCAGTGTTCCTGAGCAGACCCGTGACCACAACCCCAGCACTGGCACACAAGTGAGAAGCAGCCACAGTTCCAGTAGCGCCACTCCCTCTGGCCGCACGACAGGAGGCAGCCGTGAAGGGTCAACAACTGAAAGCTCCACTCGCACCTCCGGCTCTGATAACGGAACCGCCACCACGCGCGAAAGGTCCTCATCTGAAAGCCGTGGCACTTCTGCCACACGGACAGAGACTGAATCCCGCGGTTCTTCTACCTCACGCTCCTCTGCTGAGACTCGCGGAACCACACCGACACGTTCAACGGTAGAATCGCGCGGCACAACAGAACCTGCTACCACTTCACGCACCACGAACAGTACACGTTCCACAAGCACTCGTGCCACTTCCCCCTCCAGTAGCAGAGCTTCCGGTTCTTCCTCGACAAACGGCCGTTCGGAATCGTCCACCAGAACTTCCTCAACACGCTCGACATCCTCGCGCAACAGCCGCTAAACACCTCTAGACAATGAAACCCTCAGAGTTACCTCTGGCTCCCGACGGAAGCCTATACCATATCAGACTAACAAGCAGCACCTTGGCCGACAAGGTGCTGCTTGTTGGTGACCCTCAGCGGGTCGAGATGTTCAAAGACATCTTCGAAAGCGTCGAATTTGAGTCGCACAACCGCGAGATCCATTCGCTCACAGGCATCTACCACGGCACCCACATGACGGCCTTGTCGACAGGCATGGGCTGCGACAACATCGACATTGTCATGACCGAGCTTGACGCTGCGGCGAATAACCGCCACCTCCAGATTATCCGCATCGGCACCAGCGGCTCGCTGCAAGAAAACATCGACTGCGGCAGCCACGTAGCCTCCGCCTATGCCATCGGACTGGACGGCCTGATGAACTACTATAAAGAGTGGGAAACAGAAAGCGGGAGATGGGATAATATGGAAGAGTCCTTTCTCCAACACATGCAACTTGACCAGCGGCTAGCACAACCCTATTGCGTAGAAGGAAGCAAGATGTTGCTCGACAAGATAGCCTTCGACATGCATCGTGGCATCACCGCTACCGCCCCGGGCTTCTATGGTCCTCAAGGACGTACGGTCAGACTGCACCCCTCCATCAGTAATCTGAACGAAAAACTGGCCTCTTTCTCCTACGACGGCCTCCCCGTTACCAACCTTGAGATGGAGACTTCGGCCATCTTCGGCTTCAGCCACCTCCTCGGCCACGAAGCCCTTACCGTCTGCCTCATCATTGCCAACCGCCCGAAGGGTACTTTCCTCAATGACTATCACAGCCAGATGCGCGAGCTCGTCGGCACCGTGGTGGAGAGACTGGCTATTTGATGCCGGGGCGGAGGAGTTTGATCTGCTCGTAAGCCTCGTTGATTTCCTTCATCTGCTCGGCAGCGTTGCGCTGCATCTCCTCGCCCATGCCGGCCACACGGTCGGGGTGGTATTTCATAGCCATCTTTCGATAGGCCTTCTTCACCTCGTCGTCAGTGGCATCCTTGGTGATACCAAGGACCTTGTAGGGGTCTTTATTGTAGCTTCTTCCTGAATAACCTGATTGTTTGGAATAACCGGAACCACCATATCCCACATGTCGCTCATAGATGGAGGTGTAGTCGCTCTGGGAGACTCCGAGATACTGTGCAATGAGGTGCAGCATGTTGAGCTCGGTCTGGTCGAAGGAGCCGTCGGCACCGCTGATTCCGAAGAGGAAGTCGACCATGTGGTAACGGGTGGTATAGTCGGTGTTGACCTTGATCTGGGCGCAGACCTGATTGATGGGGATATCTTGCTGGACGAGTTGCTGAAGGACTTTGAGCAGCTCTTTCCCTCGCTCTTCGCCATAGTTCTGGAGAAGGAATTGCTTTACATAGTTGAGTTCGCTTTTCTTCACCTGTCCATCGGCTTTCATGACGGCAGCGATGAGAACCATCAGAGCGACATTGATGTCGGCCTGGGTGCCGGTATTATGGTAGGGACCACGATGGGTAGTGCTGTCTGAGATGAACTCCGCCGATCCATCGAATGACTTGCCCAGCAGGTATCCGAGCAGGGCGCCAATGGGTCCTCCCAATGCCCAGCCAAGTCCAGCAAATAACCATTTTGTGAAGGCCATATAGGTTTATACGTTGATAGGGGTTATTTTTTGTTTTTAGGGGTAAGGTGACTGTAGATGATTGATTGAATGTCGGTGCGGACATTCATGCGGGCGAGGAGGTTGGGCGTCGCCGTGGGGTGCACTCGATTGGAGAGGAACACATAGACGAGGTCATACTCGGGGTCAACCCAGAGCATAGTGCCAGTGAAGCCCGTATGGCCATAGGAGGCCTGGGAGGCTTCGATGCAGGCGGGGCCTTTGTTGGGCTGGGGTTCGATGAGCGTCTTGTCGAATCCGAGGGCGCGGCGGTTGCCCTGCTTGGCATAATGGCGGCTGGTGAAGGTGGCAATGGTTTCCCTGTCGAGGAAGATACCCTCTTTGACTTCGCCTCCAGTGAGGAGCATCTGCATGAGTCTGGCGACATCCTCAGCATTGCCAAAAAGTCCGGCATGTCCACTGACTCCGCCCATAGCGAAGGCGTTGGGGTCGTGGACCCGCCCTTGAATGAGCCCGCGCAGGGTATCGCGTTCTGTGGGGGCTATACGGGCGACGGGGATTCCATGGTCCAAAGGATTGAAGGCGAGGTGAAGCCCCATGGGTTTGTAGATGGCCCCGTCGACATATTCGTCGAGAGGCTTTCCGCTGATGCGTTCGACCATATCGGCCAGGAGCATGAATCCGAAGTCGCTGTAGCAGTAGTCGTTTTGGGGACGAAGACGACTTTGTGCGACGAGGAGGAGGATGCTGTCGCGGTTGGAGGTCTGCTGCCAGAGGTTGTCAAATGCTTTGAGGCCGGCGCAGTGGCTGAGGGCCTGCTTGACGGTGATTTTTTCTTTGTCGGTACCTCTGAGGTAGGGCAAATATTTGCTGAGGCGGTCGTTGATGTCGAGACGTCCGTTATCGTACATGTACATGACAGCGAGGGTGGTGGCGCAGACTTTTGTGAGGGAGGCGAGGTCGTAGAGGGTCTTTGTTGTCACCTTGGCGGCTCCCTTGTCATAAGTGAGATGGCCGTATGCGCGGTTAAGGATGGTCTTTCCTTTGTGGAGGATGACAATCTGGCATCCAGGCATGGCATGAGCCTCGATGGCAGCATTGACGACGGAGTCGATGCGGCGGTCCAGATGGAGGTCGAGGTCGGCGACAATCTCCTCGCAGGCGGCGGTGCGGTCAGCACCGGGTACACGGATTTTTTCGTTGATATAAGGGAGCACAAGGTCCTGTTTGGCTTTGAGGACGCGGCGGCAATGATAGTCGATCTGCTCACGCAGACTCTTGTCTTTCAGTGCCGCCTCTTTGATGGTCTGTATGGACTGCGGCACATCGGGAGGCAGGAGGATGATGTCGTTGCCAGCGCGGATGGCTTGCAGTTCTGCTTGTCCTCCGGAGTAGGTATTGGTGATGCCTTTCATGTCGATGCCATCGGTGATGACAAGACCATCGAAACCGAGATTGTTTCTCAGCAGGTCGGTGACGATGGCAGGGCTGAGCGAGGAGGGACGGCTTTTGTCAAGCGCGTTCACTTGCAGGTGGGCAACCATAACGCCTCCGACACCGGCCTTGATGAGCCGATTGAAGGGATAGGTGTCGATGGTGTCGATATAGGCGCGAGAGTGGTTGATGACGGGCAGTTCGAGGTGGCTATCCTTGTCGGTGTCGCCGTGGCCGGGAAAATGCTTGGCGACAGCCAGCACACCCTGGCTCTGCTGACCGAGAGCATACATGATGCCGAGCTGGCTGACACGCTCGCGGTCGGTGCCGAAGGAGCGGGTGCCGATGACGGGGTTCTTGGGGTTGGAGTTGATGTCGACCACAGGAGCGAAGTTGATATGGATGCCCATCATGCGGCACTGGCGGCCAATCTCCTCTCCCATACGGTAGACGATACTGTCGGCGTAGTGTTCCAACTGTCCAAAGCGGGCGTTGCGGGGGAAACTGTACATATCCTTGAGGCGCATCCCTAGTCCCCATTCACCATCGATACACACCAACAATGGTACTTTGGCGTCTTTCTGGAGGCGTCGCGTCATTGCGACCTGCCTCTCGGCGGTGCCGACGAAAAAGCATACGCCACCAACTTTGTATCCATTCATGGTCTTGGAAAATTCGGCTACCTGTTTGTCGTTCATGTCCAGCGGCACACGCACAACCATGAGTTGCGCGATGCGCTCTTCAAGCGTCAGGGTGTTCATGACGGAGTCAACCCATCGGGACGAGTTCTGTGCGGCGGCGGGAGTGAAAAGCGAGGTGTGAAGGACGATGAATATGCTGGCGCAAAGTATGGCACGAGTGAGCTTCATATTTCTTGTTTCTTGGTTATGAGGGTTAATAATTCATTATTCACATACGCAACCTGGCGTTGACGCGGGTTGCCTTCGTAGTTCAATATGACATAGTCGGCACGTCGCATCATTTCCTCGGCGGGCATTTGATTTCGGATGCGCATGAGGAGCTGGTCTTCGTCGGCACAATCTCTCGCTTTGAGGCGTGCCAACCGTTCGTCGAGAGAGAGATAGACACAGATGACTTTATCCATGAAAAGATCAAGGCCGTAATCGTATAAGATGGCACTTTCGAAGAGGACATAGGGAGAGGAGGAATGCAGGAGGCAAAAGGTGTCGAAATCGTCCATTACGCGCGGATGCACCAAAGCATTGAGAGACTGGAGTGCATGCTTGTCGGAGAAGACTTTTTCGGCGACACGTTTTTTGTCTATCGTCCCATCGAGATTAAAAATGTTGTTGCCCAGTACGGATCGGACTTCGTCAAGGAAAGATGGATCGTTGTAATAGGAGCCGGCGACTTTGTCTGCGACAAAAGCAGGGATATGAAGGCGCTCGAATTCCGCTACAACAGTAGTTTTTCCGCAACCCATACCACCAGTGATGCCAACACGCTTCATTGGAACTACTTTATGACAACGTACTTGACTTGATCGGGAGCAAGGGTGTGGATGCGGACCGTTTGGGGAAACCTGACGAGGCGTGGGGTGAGCAAGGAGCTCCGTGGGGAAGCGTCGGCATAGTCGACAGCAACCTCGAAACGGTCGGCAGTGACAGTGGTGATGTCACGTCGAGGTACCCAGACTTTAAGGGTGACCTTGTCGGGGTAGAGATTCATTCTAATGAGACTGTCGAGACCTGTGACGATGATGGGAAGGGTATATTCTCGCTCGACATACTGGTCAACAGGGATAGTGAGGGTAACTTTGTCGGTGGAAGCATAGACATCTGAGGCACGCCACGATGTGTCGAGCATGAGGTCGAATGTACCGCTTTGGGTGAGTGAGTTGATGCCTGTGGGCACAACGGAGACTTTGTCGATTTTAGAAAGTACCTCTTCATCGCCAAAGAGTGTTATTTGTGACGGGCTGACAGAGGGCTCTCCATAGAGACCATAACCTTCCGCAAAGGAGGTTTTCACATTGCCAATGTCCACCGGGAGGATTTTGCTCGAACGTTCAGAGAGGACTAGACGCAGGGAGTCTTTCAGACTACCCACTTGTTGCATACCCAGTTCAGAAAGTTTTCCGGCAAGACTCTCACCCAAATCGTCGACTGAAACCGACCTGCAAAGCAGTTGTTTTTTCCCTTCATGGCGCACGAATTGACGCACATTTTCCCCATTCATGTTGATTTCCAGGACCAACAGTTCTTTCTTAAGACTGAATAAGAGGGCATTAAACCCCGAGGACTGCACCTGGATAGTCACAGCGGAATCGGCACTGAGTACCACATAGCGACTTTTGTCGAAGCCTGTCATTTCCACTTTCACCGCGAGCGAATATTCCCGAGGTTCAGACATCGCCACAGCAAGCCACACCAGCGTCGTCAACGCCAATATAACCATAAATGTCAATGTTCTATGCCGTGGTCCGTTTTTCATGCAGGGAAAGGAGAATGAAAGAAAAGATCAATTCCTAGCCTCTGGAGCGGGTTGAATCATCGATTTCTCCACGGTGACGATAACACCGTTAGACACTTCTACCTCTACAGTGTAGGTGTCAACAGAATGTACCTTGCCATAAATGCCTCCAGAGAAGAGTACGCGGTCGCCTTTCTGCATCTGTTCACGGAAAAGACGTTCTTCTTTTTCTTTCTTTCTTTGGGGACGCATCATCAACACCCACATCAGCACAAGAAGTGCTATCATTAAAATCATTGACATAGTTTCTTTATTTTTTTGTTGTTATTATTTTTTAATGTTCAATATCCAACTCTCGCAACGATTTGCAGCGTCTGCCGTCCAGGCTGAGCGTTGCTTACCACCGTCACTGTCTCGTAGGTATCACCATATTTGCCGGAGCTGTTAAATGATACCGTCAGGTAGCCGTCTTCACCAGGAGCGATACGTCCCTTGGGAAAGCTAGGCACTGTACATCCACAACTGGCACTGCAGCTGCTGATGACCAGATCTTTCTTTCCCGTGTTGCGGAAATGGAAACTATAGCTCACCTGCTCGCCGGCAGAGAGACTGCCAAAGTTGTGCATAAGTTCGTCGAAGGTGATTTGTGCACTCGAAGCGGAGTCAAAGTTGTCTATCACATCGACATCAAGCGGTTTTACGTTTTTCGGACCTGTTTTTTCCTGGGTGTCGGATCCTCCACAACCAGACAGGGCCATTGCCACCAAGGCTACCATAAAAGATAGTTTCTTCATTCCCATTGATTGTATTTATTCTTCAATTTTCTTTATCATTCCCTTTGATCTCAACTCCGCTATCAGTTTGTCGAGGATGCCATTGATGAAAAGACGACTGCGTTCCGAGCTGAACTCTTTCGACAGCTCTATGTATTCATCCACAGTGACCTTTTCTGGAATTGAGGGACACCCTGTCAGTTCTGCCACAGCCATGTTAATAAGCAGTACGTCCATCTTAGATACACGCTCGAACTCCCACCCTTGAAGATGTCCTTTCACCAGCTCTTCGGCCTCGTCCCTCAAGGCCATCGTGTCGCAGAGGAGTTTGCGAGCGAAGTCCATATCGGCCTCATCCTTTCCTGCTCTTTTGTCATACATTACAGGCCAGACAGACGATTCGTCGAAATTTTTCTCATCCAAGGTCTTTAGCATCATAAAATTATATTGGGCAATCTGATCGAAGTCGTCTTCCCAAAGCAGACTGCGCTCACCGACTACACCTCGCAGAGCCTCGCGGTTCATCAGGTAGCGGAACAGGAGAATGGCGAAATCCTTGTCCTGATTGAAAACAGCGTGCTGATCGTGGTCGGCATGAAGGTTTCCTTCCACATATTCCTTGTATTCATTTCTTTTTCTGAAATCAAGGAATGCTTCACGGATAAGATCCTCATGAGTCTCCCAGCAACCGCACCAGTTCTCCCGTGCCTTGCGCAACTCGAAGTTATCTGCTATTCGTCTGATAAAGACATTGTCCAACAGGCGCAAGCTGGGATTGAGATCCTCTTCCGAGGGACGGAATTTTTTCTTTCCTTCTTCCATCACAGTGGCTGCCACTTCCACAAACCGTGGCAACAGGGCTACCTGCAGCACTCCAAGTTCACTGAGTTTCTGGATGTGGTATTCGAAGAGTTTCGCCACTTCGTCGGCGGTCTTATCTTCATATCTGCCGGCATAAACAGCCTGCAACACCTTGCTTCTCAAAAAATGTCTGCTCAGCATACAATATTGATAATTTTCTTTGGTACAAAAATAACCTTCTTCGGCTCGCCGGTCATCCACTTGGCACTTTCCGGCGCGGCTTTTACAGCGGCAAGAGCTTCCTCCTGTGTGCATGAGGCCGGAAGTTCAAGCATGAAGCGCATCTTGCCGTTGAACTGCACGGGGTATTTCACCGTATCTTCCACGAGATACTGCGCGTCGCACACAGGCCACTGGGCGTCGCAGACACTGCTCTCGTGTCCCAGCTGGTGCCACAGCTCCTCTGCGATATGGGGAGCGAAGGGTGCGATGAGTACCGCCAGCGGCTCCAGCACCTCGCGGCTGCCGCACTTGAGGTCGGTCAGTTGATTAATGGCAATCATAAAGGTCGACACCGACGTGTTGAAGGAAAAACGCTCGATATCGTCGGTAATCTTTTTGATGGTCTGGTGGAGCACCTTGAGTGCCTCCTTGGTCGAAGTATTCTGAATACTCTGATTATTCAGAGCGTTGTCATATAGTTTCCAGAACTTTTTCAGGAAACGGAACACGCCTTCGATACCGTTGGTATCCCAAGGTTTGGCCTGCTCCACAGGGCCAAGGAACATTTCGTAGAGGCGTAGCGTGTCGGCACCATAGCGCACTACCAGGTCGTCCGGATTCTGCACGTTGAACATGCTCTTGCTCATCTTTTCAACCTCCCATCCGCAGATGTATTTGCCATCTTCCATCTCGAAGCAAGCATCCTTGAACTCGGGACGCCACTGGCGGAAGCGGTCAATATCAAGTACATCGTTGTCAACGATATTGATATCCACATGGATGGGGGTCACATCGTCCATATTCTTGACGAGACCTTTTGAAATAAAGAGATTGTTGTCGGCCTTGCTCCTGTAGACAAAGTTGGAACGGCCTTGGATCATGCCTTGGTTGATAAGTTTCTGGAAAGGTTCTTCCTTTACAGCCATGGAGATATCGAAGAGGAACTTGTTCCAAAAACGGGCATATATAAGATGTCCCGTTCCGTGCTCGGCACCTCCAACATAGAGATCCACATTCTGCCAGTAGCCCACAGCCTCTTTCGAGAAGTAAGCATTATCGTTGTGCGGGTCCATGTAGCGGAAGTAGTAACCGCTGCTACCGGCAAAGCCTGGCATAGTACTCAGTTCCAGTGGGAAGATGCTCTTGTTGTCGATGGTTGAGCAATCGACAACAGTGTTATTCCGGGTGTCCCAGGCCCATCTCTTCGCGTGACCCAGCGGAGGCTCTCCTGTGGCTGTGGGCTTGAAGTCGCTCACTTCCGGCAGTTCCAGCGGCAGGCATTCCTCTGGAATGGGATAAGGAGTATTGTCCTTGTAGTAGATGGGGAAAGGCTCGCCCCAGTAGCGCTGACGGCTGAAGATAGCATCGCGCAGGCGGAAGTTGACGGTGCGGTGGCCAACGCCCATCTCTTCTATCTTATCTATCACGGCTGCCATAGCATCCTTGACCTTCATGCCAGTGACAAAGCCGCTGTTGACAGAATAGCCGGTCTTTGCATCCATGCTCTCCGTCCATGTGGCGGGATCGCTGACAGCATCCTTCTCCAAGGCGACAACCTGACGGATGGGCAGGTTGAAATAGCGTGCGAAGGCAAAGTCACGGCTATCATGGGCCGGCACTGCCATGATGGCTCCGGTGCCGTAACCGGCCAGCACATATTCGGAAACCCAGATGGGTATCTTCTCATTGGTAAGAGGGTTGATAGCATAAGAGCCTGTGAAGACGCCACTCACTTTTTTCACCTCAGCCTGGCGTTCGCGCTCCGAACGGTTCTTGGCCCAAGTGACATAGGCCTCCACTTCGGCTTTCTGCTCTGGCGTGGTGATCTTGTCGATAAGTTCATGCTCTGGACATAGCACCATGAAAGTGACGCCAAAGATAGTGTCGGGTCTCGTGGTGAAAATCTCAAACGAACCATTGCCATCCACTATCGGGAACCATACTGCCGCGCCTTCAGAACGGCCAATCCAGTTGCGTTGTATCTCTTTGAGGCTGTCGGTCCAGTCCACCTGATCCAGACCGTCAACCAGGCGTTGAGCATAGGCGGTGATTCTCAAACTCCACTGGCGCATAAGCTTGCGTTCCACAGGATATCCACCACGGACACTCAGTCCTCCCACCACCTCGTCGTTAGCCAGCACAGTACCCAACTCGGCGCACCAGTTCACTGGTATGTCGGCCAGGTAGGCCAAGCGGTAGTTCATCAGCACTTGCTGACGTTTGGTCTCGTCCCAGGCATTCCACTCCTCGCTCGAGAAAGTCATCTCCTCCGTGCAGGCAGCATCCAACCCCTCGGAGCCCTGCTGTGCGAAACGTGCCTCAAGGGCTGTAATAGGTTGTGCCTTCTGAAGGGTGTTGTCATAATAATGCTTGAAAAGCTGTATGAAAGTCCACTGCGTCCATTTGTAGTATCTGGGGTCGCAGGTGCGCACTTCCCGGTTCCAGTCGAAACTGAAGCCTATCTTATCCAGCTGCTCTCGGTAGCGGTTGATATTGGCTTCCGTCGTCACAGCAGGATGCTGACCGGTCTGGATGGCATACTGTTCTGCAGGCAGACCGTAGGCGTCGTAACCCATAGGGTGCAACACATTGTAACCACGGAGGCGTTTGTAGCGGGCATAGATGTCGCTGGCGATATATCCGAGGGGATGCCCCACATGCAGTCCAGCACCCGACGGATAAGGGAACATATCCAAAACATAAAAGTGAGGCTTCTGGGATCCGTTGTCCACGCGGTACACACCATTCTTGCGCCACCACTCTTGCCACTTGCTTTCTATCTCATTGTAATTATAATCCATATATTATAATATCTTATTTCTATAAAGCTAAATTTCTCAACACATTAAGTTTCGGTCTTCTTCCAAAGAAAAATGCAAAGATACAAAAATCTTTCCAAGTAGCCAAAATATTTTACCAACAAATTGCCAATAGCATATTTTTTTTAATTAAAAAAAACTTTCGTATTTTTGCACTCGAAAACGGGGAGAAATCCGTTTGCTAAAAGAAAGCGCATTTTCGCCTTATCCTCAGATGTGAACTTCGACGCTTCTCCAAGTAATGCAAAGGATATCGTGAATGATGATGCTCCTAAACGGGTATATTCATTTCAAGAGTATATCTGCATGTGGGGCTATCTAGGACATCAATCATTTTGCATTATGGGAAGTCGAAGCCTTACATCTGAAAGAAAAGACTAAATGGAGGGCTCCACTTTCTTTTTTACCATTTAACATGCACCGAGCTGTGCATTTAAAGGTTGCGCACGACACAAATCAGTGCATAAAAAAATGAGAAAAACATTTTATTTCTTGAGCATCTTTGCTCTCATTTTCATGTTTGCCGCTTGCGGTAGTTCTCCAAAAGAAGATGGAATCAAACTCGCAAAGAAACACTGTGAATGCGCCAAACTCGAAAGTAACGGAACCGACGTGCAACTCAACGATTGCGATAAAGAGTACAAAGCCATGAAGAAAGAGTTCAAAAAGAAATATCAAGATGACGAAATGGCGAGAAAACAGTTTGAAGAAGGCAGAGAATCGTTCCACTGCGACGAATAATTTTCCTTTGACTCAAAAACAAGTTTTTTCTTCCCTTTGATGAAAGTTCCCTTTGCAAAATGGCAAAGGGATTTTTTTATATTTTTTTCGAAGGTAACAACTTTTTCATTTTTTTTATGTATCTTTGCACCTCCGCTCTCACGGAAGCGGAGGTGATTATTAACCTGTATCTTTTTAATACAGAAGTAGTTCTACAAACAAAAACAACCATTATGATGGAAGAGACCGACATCCTGCAGAACACCGAGATTCCCGTTCTGCCTAACCCTGAGAATCAATCTGAGGTGCCCACCACTGCCGAGCCGAAGTCGGCGGCAGAGCCTATTGCCACTGCCGAGCCCGCCCTCGAGGCGGTAGCTGAGCCTGAAACTGTAGCCGAGCCCGCTCCCGAAGCTGTGGCAGAACCTGCTACCGAGCCCGATGCCACTTCCGAAGCGGAAGCTGAGCCCGCCCCCGACTATGCCGCCCTCACCCGCGGCGAACTGGTCGAGGCCATGAAAGCTCTCCTCGCAGAGGGCGATGTGCAGAAGATACGCTCCCGCGTAGCCACTATCTGGAGCCGTTTCGGCGAGCTGAACCGAGAGAAACACGCAAGCGACCTCGAGCAGTTCATCGCAGAGGGCGGCAACAAAGAAGAGTACGAGCCGCAGGACGATGCCCTGGCCGACGAGATGCGCAGTCTGCACGACGACTACCGTACCCGTCGCCAACATTATATGGAAGAACTCGAAGAGCAGAAAAAGCGCAATCTCGCCGCCAAGCAGGCGCTGATAGAGGAGATGCGCGCACTGATAGACTCAGAGGAAGAGCAGGTGAAGGTCTCTCTTGACAAGTTCAACGAGATTCAGGAACGCTGGAAGGCCATCGGCGAGGTGCCACGCGAGCAGATGAACGATCTGTGGCAGAATTACCACTTCCAGATAGAGCAATTCTTCAACAAACTGAAGATCAACCGCGAGTTGCGTGCCCTTGACCAGAAGCGTAACCTCGAGGAGAAGATAAAACTGTGCGAGGCCGCCGAAGAGCTGATCATGGAGACTTCGATGACGAAGGCTTTCAAGGGCCTTCAGGACCTCCGCGCCCGCTGGAAGGAGACGGGGCCCGTACCTACCGAACAGAACGAAGAGATCTGGCAGCGTTTCTGCAATGCCGCCAACCAGATCGACGAGCGGCGCAAAGAGTACTACGAGCAGCGCAAGGAGGAGCAGGAAAGCAACCTGCTGGCCAAGCAGGCCCTGATAGAGAAAGCCGCCGAGCTGACGGAGAAGCAGCCTGCCTCGACGAAGGAGTGGAACGACACCACCGCCGCCCTGGACGAGCTGCTGAAGGTTTGGAAGACCATCGGCCCGGTGCCACGAGAGGTGAACGAGGACATCTGGTCCAAGTTCAAGGGCATGATCGACAAGCACTACAGCGAGAAGAAAGAGTATTTCGGTGCCATCCGCGACGAGCAGGAGACCAACTACCAGAAAAAAGTGGACCTCTGCCTCAAGGCTGAAGCCATTGCCAAGCGTGAGGACTGGAAAAAGGCCACGCAGGAGCTGCTGGAGCTTCAAGAGGAGTGGAAACATATCGGCACTACCAGTCGCAAAGTCAGCGAGAAGGTGTGGCAGCGTTTCCGCAAAGCTTGCGACGAGTTCTTCGCCAAGAAGGGTGAGTTCTTCGCCGAACGCCGCACTTCGGAGCACGAGAACCTCGCCGCCAAGGAGGCCATCCTGTCCGAGCTGAAGGCTCACCAGTTCGGCGACGACCGCGAGGAGAACCTCAATGCCATCAAGGAATTCCAGCGCCGCTGGGCCGAGGTGGGATTCGTCCCCATGGCTGACAAGGAGCGTCTCCACAAAGAGTTCCGTGCCGAAATCGACCGCATCTTCGAGCAACTGAAAATCAGTGCCCGGGAAGCTGAAGAGACCGCCTACCGTGAGCGCATACGTAACGCCGGAGACGACCGCCGATTCGTCAACAACGAGAAGGCCGAGCTGCAGGAGAAGATAGAGAAGCTGCGCAGCGACCTTGCCTTGTGGGAGAACAACCTCGGCTTCCTGGCCAACTCCAAGCAGGCAGACCTCCTGAAACAGGAATTCGAGAAAAAGATGCAAGGCGCACGCCAGCAGATAGCACTGATGCAGGCCAAACTCCGCATCCTCAACGAGAGCGAAAAGGAAGAGAATGCCTAACGCCACATTCGAATACTTTTTCCACAGTGGAAAAAACTCTAAAGCCGGCTACTACCTCAGAGCCGGCTTTAGAGATATACTGCCCAACTCCTTTTTCCGCCAACGTCTCGAGAAAGAGTTGGAAGAATGCCGTCGACTCTACGACGAAGAGTATATTGCCTCGCGCGTGAATCTTTATTGCCAGCTGGCAGAAAGGTGCGACCTGGGGCCCTCGGCAGAGCCCATCGGAGCGTTGCGCCGTACCAAACACTCCAGCACCCACTACTACGACAGCCGCGAAATACTACAATGGTTCTCCCCTTCTCTCCGATGGAACCACCTCTTCGGCGATGTGCGCGAGATACCTCCCTACCCCACCGTAGTGAAGACCCGCAATCTCCACTGCGACAATACCAACAGTGTCATCCTTAAACTTGGGAAATGCCGCCACTATGTCTTCCTGCACGACCGCAAGTCTTTCCTGCAGAAAGAAGACAGGACCATCTTCCGAGGCTATATTGGACAACGACCCAATCGAGTGCTTTTTTGCAACACCTTCGCTGACAATCCACGCATCGACTGTGCTGCCACCCTTTCGAACGGAAGCATCTTCGCCGGTGAGAAGATGGCTCCCTCGGCGACCAAAGAGGTCCCTAGAATCTCGCTCTACCAACATTTGGACTACCGCTTCATCATGGCTCTGGAGGGTAACGATGTGGCCTCCAATCTCAAATGGGTCATGTCGTCCAACTCACTGGCCGTCATGCCTCGTCCCACCGTAGAGTCCTGGTTCATGGAATCGCGCCTCGTCCCTGGAGTACATTATGTCGAAGTGCGTGATGACTTCAGCGACCTCGAGAGTCAGATGGACTACTATAGCGCCCATCCTCGCGAAGCTGAGGAGATGGCACGCGAAGCGAACCGCTATGTAGACCAGTTCCGCGACTTACGACGCGAACGCTATATAGGGCTTCTCGTCATGCAAAAGTATTTCAGCCTCACCAACTGAGAAGTTGATATTTGAGAATTGAATTAAAAAAATGATATTTATGAAATCCTTCCGCTCTCTTTTCCTCTTCCCGTTTCTATTTCTCCTGGGCTCTTGCGCCCACAAGGCAGAACCTGTACATTTCAACCGCTTCGAGCAGGTGATTTTCAACACTCCTTCCAACCAGCTCCGCGACGCTCTCATTCGCAACAAGGATACCTTCAGTACGCCCCTGCTCTTTTGCCAGCCCGACAATCCAGAGTACATGTCCTACCTGGCCGGCTTCGTCAATGATGCCGAGATGCGCTACATATATCACAAAACCGACAGCCTGTACCACGACCTCTCGTGGCTCGAGAATGACCTTGGTGAAGCGATGGAACGTGCTCGCGAGCTGGACCCCGACATCGACTACAACCGCTACTATACTCTCATCACTGCCGACTATGACAACTACGACACCCGCGTGTTCTGCTTCGACCGTGATCTCGCCATCTCCATCGACTTCTATGCCCTCCCGGCCATGATAGAGCGCAACAGCTATAACATGCCCGCCTACATCGTCAACCTCTGTTCTCGCGACCACATCCTTGCCGACTGCATGTCTGCCGCTGCCATAGATCATATCACGCTTCCTGACGGTGACCTCTCGCTCCTCGACCACGCTATCTACCGCGGCAAGATACTCTACTTCCTAGACCAAACACTCCCTGACGTCCCTGAACACATCAAGATTCGCTACACTCCCGAGCAACTGGAATGGATGAAAAAGAATGTTGAAAATGTTTGGGGTATGTTCATCCAGAAAGAAATGCTTTTCAGCACCGACAAAGGGCAGCTGCGCAACTTTATTGGCGAGGCACCCAAGACCAACGCCTTCGGAGACGGCTCGGCTCCCCGTGTCAGCGACTATATCGGATGGCAGATAGTAAGGAAATACATGGCCAACACCGAAACCTCCCTGGCCGACCTCTTCGCAGACACCGACAGCCGCAAAATCCTCAACAAGTCACAGTGGCACCCCGGTGACGACACAACCCCTTCTTCCAGTTGGAACATACTCCCATGGCTCCTTGCTGTCATCGCGGCAGCCGGCGCCGTTACAGCCTTCCTCTTTTGGAAAAAAAGAACGAAACCTAACAAATGAAAAACAAAGCCCTCTTCATAGTAAACCCCATCTCCGGTACAGGACGACAGAAGAATATCGAGGCCGTCATCAGAGAGAACCTCGACCATGACCTCTTTGACTACTCCGTGCGTTACACCGAACATATCCACCACGGCACTGAGCTGGCCCGTGAGGCCGCTGACAAAGGGTTCGACAGCGTTGTCGCTGTGGGTGGCGACGGCAGCGTCAACGATGTGGCACAAGGCCTCAAGGGCACCGCTGTCTGCATGGGCATCATCCCTTGCGGTAGCGGCAACGGCCTGGCACGCACGTTGAAGATACCCCTGCGACCTGCCCTCGCCGTGCAGACCCTCAACAAACTCCACAGACAAGCTATCGACTCCATTGTCGTCAACGGCACCCACCTCTCCGTCAACGCTTCCGGCGTGGGCTTCGACGCCCATATAGCCCGCCTTCTGAAATCCGTCAAGAGTCGGGGTTTCGCTGCCTACACCTCCCTTGTGCTCCGCGAATACGCCAGCTACCAAAGCAACAACTATCGCATCATTATCGACGGTCGCCCCATCAGCCGCAAGGCATGGTTCATTGCCATCGCTAACGGACGCCAGTACGGCTACAACCTCTCCGTGGCCCCCAAGGCACAGCTTACCGACGGACTACTCGACATCACCATCCTCGACAAAGTCCCCATCGACCACATCGCCATCACTGCCCCACTGGCTTTCATGAACCTCCTGGATCACTCACAGCATGCCGAAATGTTTCGCGCCAAAGAAGTGTTTATCGAAGGCAACCTCGACAAGTGGGTGAATATCGACGGCGAAGGTGAGAACCTCGGGCATGAACTCCATTTCGAAGTGCATCCCCAATCTGTCAATATATACACAAAATAGTATCTATGGACTGGAAAGACAACCTTCAACTGGTGTATTCCACCAATCCTGACACCATACTTAACGAGTCCGCAGAGGAAACACCCACCCTGCCCCCCGCGCAACAAAAACTCCGCGTAGGTATTGAGCGTCACCACCGCGGTGGCAAAACAGTCACGCTGGTCAAAGGCTTCATCGGTTCTGACACCGACCTCGCCGACCTTGCAAAAAGCCTCAAGACCCGTTGTGGCACCGGGGGCAGCGCCAAAGACGGAGAAATAGTCATTCAAGGCGATTTACGCGAAAAAATCGTCGCACTCCTACTGCAGATGGGATATAAAAACTCCAAATAGGAACTCCTATCGTTTATTTGGGATGACCGCCCTTGTAAAAGTGCTTTTGCCAGTAGGCATCATCCAGATTACTGACACTGACACCATTAGAGGTGGACGCATGGGCGAACAAATTGTCTTTCAGGTAAATGCCGACATGAGAGACTTTCCCTTTGCTATTGGTAAAGAAAAGGATGTCGCCCTCTTGAAGTTGGGAACGGGAAATGAGGTCGACATCGCGAAGGATATCGTTGGAGGTACGGTGAAGATTGATACCGTAGACCTGACGATAGACAATGCCTACAAAGGCTGAGCAGTCGATGCCGTTACGGTCGTTGCCACCATAGAGGTAGGGAACGCCGAGCCATGAGTTGACAAGTTCATAAAGAGTGACGTTGTCATCGGGACTGTATGTAAGACCCAAGGGATTGGTCTTGGTCGGCGACTCTTTGTGAGCAGCAACAGGACGAGCGATAACAGGGGTTTCGGGAACAACTTCGTCGACATAAAGTTGGCCAATGATGAAGTCTTCGTCCTCCAGGTCACGCGACATGAACTGCTGGATAGACTGGCAGGAGGTGAGGAAGAGTGAGAGGATTATTATGAACCCCTTTATTCTCATTATTTCATTTTTCTTTTATAAATAACTTCGTTTTCTCGTTTCATGAAGTAGGTCTCACGGCCAAAGCGTTCTTTGTCGTCGATATTGTCGATGGAGGTGGAAGCGTTGTTTTCCTGTTGGATAGCTTGCTGTAGCTTTTGTGTACTGTCGGCAAGGGCACTGACTTCACGGTGGAGGCGGAGGGTAACCAGGAGATTGTTGGAGTCGAGGAAAAGAATGACAAGGAGAAAGAGCGCGGTAGCGACCCAGTATTTCAGCCCTTTGATTTTTAGTATGTTCTTAATATTCATAGAAGATGGTAGTCAGAAGTATACTTATCCTTTTACTCGAAGTCGTTGTCCGACGCGGATGCTGTCTTTTTTTAGGGAGTTGAGTTTTTTGAGTTTTGCGACAGTAAGGCCGTATTTCCTGGCAATGGAAGAGAGGGTATCCCCTTTACGGACGGTGTGATAGATGGTTCCGGAAGATTTCGTGGAGTTTTTGTTTTTACCCTTGGAGGCCTTTTTTAGAGGTTCGATGGTGACAGGACGGAGGGCGAGACTGTCACGCGAGGCCGCATAGATGGTGTCCTGGTTGGAAAGGAATGCCGCCAGCTTGTCGTTGGGAAGGATGAGGTGGTAATGCCCTGAGGAGGCCGGGACATAGTCGGTGCGATACTGAGGGTTGAGGGTGTGGAGTTCCTCGATGTCGATGCCGGCGAACTGCTGGACAAAAGGGAGTAAAATGTCGGAAGAGAGCCCTACAGTGTCTGTACGGGTTGGAGGGTCAATCTTGGAGGGTTGGATGCCATGAAGGTGGTAGTAGTTCATGACGTAGTTGACGGCAATGAAGGCGGGAATGTAGCCGCGTGTTTCGCGGGGGAGATAGGGGTAGAGCTCCCAGAAATTCTGTTTGCCACCGGAACGGGCTATGGCTTTGTGTATGGTGCCGGGGCCACAATTATAAGCGGCTATGGCCAGCGTCCAATCGCCGAAGTGACGGTGAAGGTTGCGCAAAAAGCGGGCGGCGGCATAGGAGGATTTGTAGGGATCGCGACGTTCATCGACGACAGAGTTGACTTCAAGACCGTTGTCCTGGCCCGTGCTGTAGATAAACTGCCAAAGACCTGCAGCACCCACACGCGAGGTAGCCATGGGATTGAGAGCCGATTCTACAATGGGGAGATATTTGAGCTCCTCTGGTACGCCATAACTGTCGAGGGCATTGAGAAATATCGGGCGATAGTACTCGGAAAGCATAAGCATGACGTCGAGCCGACGAGACATATAGCGTAGATAGAAGCGGATATGAGTACGAACCTCGCTGTTGAAAGTCATGGGTATGACCGTATGAAGAGCTTGGAGGCGGGCAATGAAAAGGGAGTCAGGGAGATCATCGAAATCTGATAGGGATATCTCCTGGCGATGATTGTTGCGATGGTTGAGTTGGCGGAGGTAGTAACTGTTGATGAGGCTGTCGTAGGCGTCGGTATAGCGTTTGGTCATAAGCTCGACTTCGGAGGGCGTATAGTCAATAGAGTCGGGGGATTGGGCCCTGGCGGAGAATGGCACGGGGAAGAGCGCCAGGAAGATGATGAGTTTTGTGCTTTGAGCTATGAACTTGTGAGGTTTCATGCTTTTGCTAACGCAAAAAAGAAAGTATTATTATATAATGGATAAAAAAAAGTTTTTTTTGCACTCGACATACCAATATTTTTTTTTTTACGTTAAGTGGAGAAAATGGGTAGTGGGGGTGGTTTACTAATGGACTAGATTTAAAACAAATATACAGGATGAAGTTATCACAATTCAGGTTTAACCTGCCGAAGGAACTGATTGCCGAAAAGCCACCACGGAACCGCGACGAGGCTCGTATGCTGGTGCTGCATCGCGACACCGGTGAGGTGGAGCACAGGGTGTTTAAAGATTTCATAGAGTATGTGGACGAAGGCGACGTGGTAGTGGCAAACAACACGAGAGTTTTCCCTGCATTGCTGGATGGTGAGAAAGAGAAAACAGGCGCCAGGATACAGGTTTTCCTGCTGCGGGAGCTAAACGAGGATATGAGGCTCTGGGACGTGATTGTGGACCCGGCGAGAAAAATTAGAATTGGTAACAAATTGTATTTCGGTACCAACGACGCTCTGGTGGCAGAGGTGGTGGACAACACCACAAGCCGCGGCCGCACCATACGCTTCCTCTTCGACGGCTCGCACCAGGAATTCATGTCCATCGTCAAAGGTATGGGACGCACTCCTCTGCCCGAGGAACTGCGCAAACTGCGCGACATTGAAAAGAGCGATACGGAAAACTACCAGACCATTTACGCAAAGGTTGAAGGTGGCATAGCGGCTCCGATAGCAGGACTTCATTTCAGCCGTGAGTTGCTTAAACGCATGGAAATCAAAGATGTCAACTGGGTGGAGATAACGCTGCATACGGGCATGGGCGAGTTCAAAGCCATCGAGGTGGAAGACTTATCGAAGCACAGAATGGACGCCGAGGAGATGCACCTGGACGAGAATGTGTGCCAGAAGATAGAGAAGGCAAAAGAGAAAGGAAAGAAAGTGTGCTGCGTAGGCACGACGACCATGCGGGCCCTGGAGAGTGCCGTGACCATCCCAGGCAAACTGTGCCCCTACGACGGATGGACCAACAAGTTCATCTTCCCGCCCTATGATTTCACCATTGCCGACATGATGGTCACCAACTTCCATCACCCCATGTCATCCCAGTTCATCATGGCCTCTGCCTTCGCCGGCCCCGAGCTGCTCATGCAGACCTACCAGACCGCCATCAAGGAGAAATACCGCTTCTCCACCTACGGCGACGCCATGCTCATCATATGACGCCTTTAGCAGAAATACTACGACCGTCAAACCTTGACAACTATATCGGACAACAGCACCTGGTGGGACCGGGTGCTGTTCTTCGCACACTCATAGAGAGCGGCAACATCCCCAGCATGATTTTCTGGGGTCCTCCCGGCATCGGCAAAACCACCCTGGCCATGATCATCAGCCAGACACTCCACCGCCCCTTCCACACCCTCAGCGCCATCAGCAGCGGCGTCAAAGAGGTGCGTGAAGTCATCAACGCCGCCCAGGAGGAAGAGGGGGCCATACTCTTCATCGACGAAATCCACCGCTTCAACAAAGCCCAGCAGGATTCCCTCCTCGGCGCCGTCGAACGCGGCACCATCACCCTCATCGGCGCCACCACCGAGAACCCCTCCTTCGAGGTCATCTCCGCACTCCTCTCCCGCTGCCAGGTCTATGTCCTCAAGGAATTCGACGAGAACGACATGCGCCAGCTCATCGCCTCGGCGGTGAAATACTACGCATCGCAAGGCGTCGCCGTCGAAGTGAAAGAAGACGACGCCCTCATGCGCATCAGCGGCGGCGACGCCCGCAAGCTCCTCAACGCCATCGAACTGGTAGTCAACAAGGGCTGCCTGATTATTGACAACAAGAACGTCACCGAGGTCATCCAGCAGAACCTCGCTTTCTACGACAAGCAGGGCGAGATGCACTACGACATCATCTCGGCCTTCATCAAGTCCATGCGCGGCTCCGACCCCAACGGCGCCGTCTACTGGCTCGCCCGCATGATCGCCGGCGGCGAAGACCCCCTCTTCATCGCCCGCCGCATGCTCATCTTCGCCTCCGAGGACATCGGCAACGCCAACCCCAACGCCCTCCTGCTGGCCAACGCCACCTTCGACGCCGTCAGCAAGATAGGCTACCCCGAATGCCGCATCAACCTCTCGCAGTGCGCCTGCTACCTGGCCTGCTCCGCCAAGAGCAACGCCACCTACATGGCGCTGGAAAACGCCACCGCCGCCATCAAACGTTTCGGCGACCTCCCCGTGCCGCTGCACATACGCAACGCCCCCACCAAGCTGATGAAAAACCTCGGCTACGGCGACGGCTACAAATACGCCCACGACTACGCCGGCAACAACGCCCTCGGCGGCTTCGCCGAGCAGGAATACCTCCCCGCCGGACTCGAAGGCTCCCGCTTCTACGACCCCGGCAACACCCCCCGCGAGAACGACACCCGCAACACCCTCCGCGCCCGCTGGGGCCAGAAATACGGCTACTAAAACACGTATCATCATATCAACGTATCAACGTTCACTGAATTCTCCCTAATCCAAATAGGAGAAAATCCATTTTATTAGCAATCAACATCTTAAACACATCAACTCTTACTCAAATCTTACTCCGCTCTTACCCCGCTCTTAGTTAAATCTTTGTTAAAAAAGAGAGGGGTAACACAAAATCGGGGTTGGAGGGCTTATATTATATATAAGCTTTTTCAACCTAAACTTTTTTTATTATGGCAAAAATCGAAAATGGATTCATGGGCGGCTTCAGTGGGAGGCTGGGGCCGGCGGTGGGTTACCAGTGGAATGGTCGGTGGTGCGTGAGGGCGCTGCCGCGGATGGTGACCAATCCTCGGACTGCGGCGCAGCAGGAGCACCGCGCCCTGTTCAAGCAGGAGGTGCAGCTGGCGGCACGCATGCGGTGGGTTGCCAATGTGGGCATGAAAGGTGTGGCGCGGCAGATGGGATTGACGGCACAAAACCTTTTCATTAAGGCCAACCAGCAGGCTTTCAGCATGGTGAACGGAGAGCTCGAGGTGGACTACCCTACCCTGCAGGTGAGCTTGGGAACGGTGGCACCGGTGGCGATCGTCGGGGCCACGATAGACCATGGCAATGTACTGACAGTGAGGTTCGAGAAGAACCCGGAGCACCGCGCCGCAAACGCCTACGACAGTGTCTACCTATGGATGTACAGCCCGGAGACGGGAAGGGGATACCTGACGAATGCCGTCTACCGCCGGGCGAAACGCATAGATGTCATGTTGCCGGAATGGCTAGATGAGGGAGGATTTCACCTCTATGCCTTCGTGCAGGACAAGAACGGGAGGTGTTCGGCGACAGCGTATGGACAATTAAGCCAGGGCGTCGGCGACGAGGAAGATGGAGCCAGTGACGAGGACGAGGTCGTCCTTGGCAGCGGCGGCGCGGGCGGCAGCGATGGCGTCCTTGACGTTCTCGAAGGCAGGGCCTTCCATGCCGAACTCGCGGGCGGCAGCCACAAGGTCGGCCACGGGTAGGCGGCGCGGCACCGTGGGCTGGGTGAAGTAAAATGAAAATTGAAAATTGAAAATTGAAAACTGCGAAATGAGGAGTTTCAATATATGGCGGAAGTCCTTGTCGTTGACACAGCCGTAGACGAGGTGCAGGCGTTTGAAGTCCATAGTCTTCAGTTTTCCAAGCATGGAGCGGATGCCGGGCTCATTGTGGGCGGTCTCGCAGATGGTAAGGGGGGCCTCCCCTATCTTCTGCCAACGGCCGTGGAGGTGCGTGTTGGTGACAACATGGGCAAGGCCGGCTTTTAATTGGAAATTGGAAATTGGAAATTGACAATTATTTTTGAGGACGTCTATGGCTTCGAGGACGGTGGCGATGTTTTTCTTCTGGTATTCGCCGGTAAGCTCGTCGGTGTAGTCTTCGATACGCTCCACATGGTAGTGGGTGTCGGCGAAAGTGATGGTGGCATGGTGTTCGGCAGCGACACGGCGGAAGACTGGTTCTGTCTCGGGCTGGGTCTCCCCTATCACCACTGGGACACCCTCCTTGATGATGCCGGCCTTCTCCACGGCTATCTTCTCCAATGTGTCGCCGAGAAACTGAGTGTGGTCGAGGCCGATATTAGTGATGATGGAAAGGAGCGGTGTGATGACGTTGGTGGAGTCGAGACGTCCGCCCATGCCGACCTCGATGACGGCAATGTCGACCTGTTCCTTGGCGAAATAGTCGAAAGCCAGGCCGACGGTCATCTCGAAGAAAGATAATGAGTGGGTAGTGAGTAGCGGGTAGTGGGTGGCGACGAAGTCGACCACTTCCTGCTGGGGGATCATCTCTCCATTGATACGGATACGCTCACGGAAGTCGACGAGGTGGGGCGAGGTGTAGAGGCCCACCTTGTAGCCCGCCTCCTGCAGGATGGATGCGAGGAAGTGGGAGACGGAGCCTTTGCCGTTGGTGCCAGCGACATGGATGGATTTGAACTTGCGTTCAGGGTTGCCGAGGGCTTCCATCATGTCGATGGTGGGCTGTATGTCGGCCTTATAGGCAGCAGCGCCGATGCGGTGATACATCGGCAGCTGCGAAAACATGAAGTCTAATGTCTCTTGATAGGTCATTTTTTCAGTAGTTAAGTAGACAGTAGTTCAGTAGACAGTAGTGAAGCCAAATGGCATTATTTGTGGGGGATGGTATAGGTGAGGCCGAGGATGAAGAGCCCTTTCTGAGAGGGGTAGTTGGCCCAGTAGAAATAGCGTTGGAAGGCCAGGTTGTCCATCTTGAGGAAGAAACTCAGGGCACGGTTGTGGCGGTATTCGACTTCGGCGTTGACGCCGACCCGCATGGGCAATTCGTCACCGTTGTCGGCAATGGTTTTGCCAAGGAGGTCACATTCAAGGTGGAAGAGCCACTTGTCAAGATAGTTGACATCGGCAGCGGCGAGGGCATCCCACTCGGGGCGGTAGAGCACGGCGTCGGGCATGAGAGTAGTGGTGGCGTATTCGATGTTGGCGTAGCTGTAGTAGTGTCCGCCCACGCGGAGGGTGAGCATCTCGTCATTGACAAAGGCGATGTCACCGCCGACGGTGAGGCGGTTGTCGTTTAGATATTGTGCCATGAAGACATTATCCAGCGTATACAATGGATTGAGTCTAAAGGTGAGATCATCCTGGAGGAGGCTGTAGCTGACTTCAGCATTGGCTTCGAGTTTCTTGCTGATGGTCCAGCGGGCATGGCCAACGAAGTCGTAGTGGCGCGTGGCGCGATATTCAGCTAATGGGGCGATGTAGGGGTTGATTTGGCGGATGGTGTTGAGGCTGTTGGCGTCGATGCCGCCGGTGGCACCAAGAGAAAGCACCAGGGTGCCGTCGAAGAGGTGCTTGCTGACCACCACATCGGGGAAGAATCGGAAGATGGTGCCGTCGGGGTCGGGAGTGTAGGCGTCCCATCCGGCGGTGAAGCCCGCATGGAAGTGGAGACCGTTCAGCATGAAGTCGGCGTAGGGATTGACCTTCACGATGTTGCGACTGTGTTTCAATGTATAGTTAATTGGCGGAGCCACAATGTAACCGAGGGGCATGGCGCCGTCGGCATCAAAGGACTGGATGTAGCCGTCCCATTCAGCATGGAGGTAGGCGACGCCTTTGTAACGGTTGCCGAGGTTGAAGCCATAGTGGATATCACCACTGAGGTTGAGGTTGAACTCGTTGCGGTACCAGGAGGCCCAGAGGTCGGAAACACGGACGTCGAGGCTGTAGCCCAGCCGGTTGGCGTCGAGTTCCATATTGCGGATGCCGAGGTTCCAGGTGAGGATATTGTACTTGGCACGGATGTCGGAAAGCTCGACATCGTCGCGGTTCATGCCGAGGGTGGTCTGGAGGGTGTTGTCGTTGAAGCCATAGTAGAGGTTGTGGTCGTGCTCATAATTGATGTCGGAGGAGAGCTGGAGGACGTCGCCGACGATGTATTTGCCGAAGAGGGTAACGCCGGTGAGGCCGAAGTGGTTCTTGCCGTAGTTATTTTCGGGGTCGTCGCTACTGATGGAGCCCCAGGAGGAGCGATGGTTGAAGCGTATGCCGTAGGTCTTCAGTGGGTCGCGGGTGGAGGACCAGTAGAAGTCCAGCAGCGGGGTAATATAGTTGCCGAAGCCCAGGCGCAGGTAGTTGTTGTAGAGGCGTGTGGTGGGCTCTCCTTTCATACGGGCAGCACCGATACGGGCGGGCTCATAGAATGCATGGATGCGTGTAGGTGAGACGGAATATTGGAATGAGTGTGTGATGGAGGTCGCCGTGTCGGTGATAACCATCGGGAAAAAAGTCTTCTCCTGCAATTCAATCACAGGTCGGTAGGAACCGCGAACCAGAACACTTTCGCTGTAGTTATCGGTCTCCTGTGCAAGCATGTGTACAGGAAAAAACATGGGTGAAATCAAGGCGAAAGCTAGAAATATCTTTTTCATATTCATGATGATCTGTTGATATGTTGCAAATTGGAACAGGGTTTACAATTCAATTGTTTCGACATTGCCGTCACCCGTGGGTTCCGGATGCTCCGAGGCGATGATGGCGGAAAGTTTTTGACGAGCCACGGCCAGGAGTTCCTCGCCGTCGTAGTTGTCGATAATGCTCTGCAGGGTCTGTTTTGCCTGCAGATTGTTGCCACGGGCGTAATAGATGTCAGCCCAGAGGATGAATCCATAGGCGAGCCAGTAGTCGCTCGAAGCGTCGCTGACGACGCGCTTGATAATCTGTTCGGCCCGGTCGTACTCCTTGTCGAGCATGAGTATCTCGGCTTGACGACAGCGAGCCTCACCGTTGTATTCGCCATTGGCGGAGGAGGCCAGATTGGCATAGTGAGAGAAGGCGGCATCAAGCTGACGCTTGTCGAAGCAGGTTCTGGCCATGGCCAGAGCAGCCTCTTCCTTCATCTCGACGGTAGCCTTTTCATCGTTTAAAATCCGTTGTCCGGCAGAGAGAATCGCGTCGTGCTGTTTCTGTGCGACGGCGCAACGAAGCATTCCCTGTTCACCTTTGAGCAGGCTGTTGTCGCTCTCCGCATTGTCGGCCATACGCAGGTACAAGGGGGCAGCTTTGGCATATTGCCGTTCGTTGAAGGCGATGTCAGCCGCCGCAGAGAGGGCCCGCTCACTATATTGGTTAGTGCCTGCAGCGGCAACATTCTCATAGTGAGGTAGCGCCTTGGTATATTCGCGATGGCGACTATAGCAGTCGGCCAGGAGGTAGTTGGCTTTCACCATGAACAGGCCGTTGGGGAAACGGTTGAGATAGGATTCCAGCCCTTTGACCGCCGATGTATAGTCACCCTCTTGGTAACGTTCCTCGGCGGCGAGGTAGATGGTGCTGTCCTGAACTGCGGACGCCACTTTCACCTTCGTCACACGTTCAACATAGGTAAAATATTCGGCCACATTATTTTCGGCCACATAGATATTCTTCACTATAGAGAGTGCGTCGCGCGACTCATTGGTGCCAGGGTAACCCTTCAGTAATTGGTCGAAGACCTTCAACGCTTCCTCATAACGTTCAGAATTATAGAATATCAAGCCCTTGTTCATGAGAGCCGTTTTCACATAGACGCTCTTGGGATACTGGCTGATGAAGCGGTCATAGTATCTCCTAGCCATCTCATTGTTGTCGAGCATCATATAGGTATTTGCGATTTCAAGCATTGCCTTGGATTTGAGAGGCGAATTGTTGAAACGCTCGAAAATGTAGTTCAGGTAGGTCAGCTTCTCTTCATTTTTTCCTTGTGCGCCACAGGCAAGAGCTTTCTGATAAGTGGCATAGTCGGCATCTTTTCCTCCGGCATTGATCACCTTGTCGTACATGCCGATGGCCTCTTTGAAGTGGCTTTGCACATATTGGCAGTCGCCCAGACGGCCCCACACGTCACAACGCATGGCACTGTTTTTCTCGCCGCTCCCGTTTTCGAGCATCTTGTTGAGTTCTTCGAAAATCTCCAATGCCTCGTCATAGCGCTTTTTCTTCATCAGTATGTAGCCGAAAGTGTAGCGTGCATCGGCAGCATAGGGAGACGTTTTGCTATAGGAGGAGAGGAGCATCTTGTTAAGGCTGCGTTCGGCCTGGTCATACTGACCATTGCGGTATTGCGACTCGCCGAGAAGATAGTTGGCGTCTGCAGTGATACGGGGCACCGCATTGATCTTCACTGCTTTCGCGTACATTTCTTCTCCTTGTTTTTGATGGCCGCTGTTGTAAAGTTCTATGCCGTGGTTGAGGACGGCACGCTGGTATGCCTCCTCCAATTTGGCATTGCGGTTGGGGATTTTCTCCAACAGGCGGATAGCATCTTTATAGTTGCTGGTATTGCTATAGAGCGTGGTCAGGATTTCCTGTATCTCGGTCTTGTGTTTGGTGGAAGGGTAGCGCTTCAGATAGTTCTCGAACGAACGGATACTCTCGTTATATGCATTTTGGTTCAACTCACAACTAAGTTTGGCATAGTTAAACAGGGCATCCTCTTCAATAGCAGGACTGTATTTCATCTTCGATGCCTCGAGGAACATGCTGCGGGCTTCCATCCGACGACCGTCGCGAAGGTAGCAGTCAGCCAGCATATAGAGGGCGTTCTGTGCCACACTGTCGTTGCATACCGTCTTGCGGAGCAAGTGGGTGACGGCGGAGTCGTAACGACCCATCTGGTAGTAACAGAAGCCTATCTGATAGTCGTTATCCTGCGGGGTACAGGCCTGCGGCTGCTCGCTCTTGGCGAGTTCCTCTACCGAACGGTAGTGGCTAAGAGCTTCGGCATACTCCCCACGGCGGAAGAATATCTCGCCCACCATCTGGTGAATCTCATACCTGCGGAAGGCGTTTTTGTCGTTGTATAGCTTCGGGGCCAGCTGCAGCAACTCGTCTTCGCGCCCGAGATAGTAGTAGATTCGGGCGATATAGGAGCGTGCAATCTCGGCATACTTCGGATCTTTCTCAAGTTCCAGAAAATTACGGAGAGCGGGTTCGTATCGTTGTTCTGAATATTGAATATGAGAATAGTAGTAAAGCGACGAGTTACGGTATTTCGACTGACCCTCTACCTGCTGCGAAAAGAGGCTGGAAGCCCGTTTCATGTCGCCCTTCTGGAAATAGCAATAGCCCATTTTGAAGTTGTACTCGCTGCGATGATTGTACTCCACCTCCTTGGCGTCGACCTTACGATACCAGTCCAAAGCCTTGTCGTAGTCCAGGCGGGTAAAATAGAAATTCCCAAGATAGAATCGTGCCATATTGCAGCGTGAACTTTGAGGATAGAGACGCAAAAATTCCTCGAGACGGTAGCTGGCATCGTTATTGTCGAGCTTCTCCGAGCACACGCCGGCGAAATAGGAAGCATCGGCCGTCGTCAGGTCTGTGCGTGCATGGGCACCCGAGGCTATATCGTCGAACAACTGCTGTGCAGCAGCATATTTCTGCTTACCATAAAGGTCCATAGCTTCCCGATAGAGTTCCCGACGTCTCTCGTCAGCTGTGGTCTTCTGCGACCACACGGGAGCCAACATCGCCATCATGGCCAGTAGAACAAGTGTTTTTTTCATATCACACATAATTCAGAATTTCTTTATTCATAATTAGAACTTATACTCTCCTCCCGAATTCATGTCAATTTCTTTTTTCTCCCATGGCCCATGCATAAGTATCCCGCTGCCTGGTGCCGGGGTGTAATCGTAATAGACATGTCCTTGGGGATCAAGGAGGACGAAACTGGGATAACTCACAATACCAAAACGTCGCAAGAGGTCATACCTGCCGTCAAAATGCAGCCATGTCCATCCGTAGCGGGACCCACGCTTGCTGTTTTTCAGGAAATGGTACATCTTTTGAAACTCACGGTCACAGGAGATTCCCACCAACTCGACTTCTGGATGGTGTACGCGCAGCGAGTCGCGGAAAAAGGCCATCGTCTCTATCTCTTTCAGCGAATTGGGGTCGCCTACCCGGACAAAAGCCATATATATCCACTTGCCTCTCAGATTGTCAATGCAGACATTCTCTTTTTCGACATCAGGCAGGCAAAACGGGGAGACAGCGGCAACGGGATCGCCAGTGTTTGATGTTGAACGATCCGACATCCCTTCTGCAAGCTTTCGCGCTAGTTCCCGGTGCTCTCCAAACTTACTTTCCGAGGCAATACGAAGCATCATCTTCCTCACTCCTCCCCGATCATAGCGAGGGTCGTAATACGATTCTTTCAGCGCCTGCACCATCACCAGTTCCCTCACCTGCTCGTTTTCCAGCATAGGGTCGAGACCGAGAGAGTCGAAATAGCGTTCCTTGTCGCCGTTCTCCACCCATTTCAACATGCGGCCGAGGGGGATCTTCTTCGTGCCACCCGAGACAGCATGGTCGAAAAGCGAGAAGAAGAAGGTCATGTAGTTCTCATCGTGGTAGAGGATGGGATCGGTGGAGACAAACTGTTGAAAGAGGCGCTTGCGCGAGTCCAGATGCATGGTCAGACGCATCTGGGCCATCTGGAAGGTGACGTAGCGGTCGAAGAAGAGATCCTCGCCCCAGCGATTCTTGAGGTTGGCCTGCAAAGCCGTCACCTGGGACTGTAGTTCCCTCACGGCCTTGCGGTCAGGCTTGAGTTTGTAGTCCAGACGCGGCTGGTTGGCCAGGACAAAACTGTCCACAAGCTCGTCGAAGAGCATCACCCTCATATTCAGTTCTCCGCTGTCCACCCCCATAAACTCCAGCGGCAAAGCCACAGGGTCGAGGAAGACATTGCGGGTCTCGTCTATATTCCAATCGAAGGTGGGGATGTAGACATTATAGGTATGGCCAGGCTGAATATAAAGCGACTGGCTATAGTTCTCCACCTGCAGGAAGACAAGTCGGGGATAGTTGACATAACACCGGAGGTTGAAACCACCGGTATCATCGACAACACACTGATCAAGAAGGACCTCGCTTCCACTCAGCATGTCTTGATAGCCAACAAGCTCTATGTGCTTTCCAGCAGCATTATCCGACGTTCCACGGAATTCCACATTCCATTGGGCGTGGACAGGCGCCGCGACCATCAGGAGCAGCGAGAAAAGCCAGCGTTTCATGCCTATTGCTTGACTATTTTATTGACGAGACCGAGAAACCCACTTTTAGAACGGGTCTTGGCCTCGACAACGTCCTTAGCCTTATCCAAGGCTTCAGAACCAAGATCTTCGACAGAAGTCCCTGTAATGTCTTCGACTTTTTTCACCAAGTCGCCACTCGATATTTCCTTTTTAACGGCATCGCCGATTTTTGAAAGTAAGCTCATTTTTCTTATTTTTATTTTAATATCGAAAACGCAAAAAAAAAATATTTATTGTATAGTGTGAAAAAAAATACATTTTTATGGACAGCGTCTAATTTTTAGTTTTATTTTTGCTTTTTATACGAGATTTTTTTATTATCTTTGCATTTGTATAAAAGGAGGCGGCTTGTATCCAAACCGCTGATGGTAAATTTATTGTAGCCAAAAGGTCATAATGAGACATGAAATAAATATAAAGAAAGGTTTGGACATCCCGTTGGGGGGAGTCGCCGAGAAGTTTATCGTCGACATGCGAAATGCAGTCCGCTATGCTGTGAAGCCCCCCGATGTTGTCGGTTTCACCCCCCGGCTGCTTGTCGCCGAGGGCGACACCGTCTGTGCAGGACAACCTCTCGTGGAAGACAAGCACGACACCCGAATCACCCTCCCCTCCCCTGTGGATGGCACCGTAGAGGCTATCGTTCGAGGTGAAAAACGCAAGCTAATGGAGGTGATCGTAAAGAAAGACCTTGAAAATCCTAAGGTCATTACAGTCTCCGAAGCCCCAAGAGACCTCACCCCTGATGCACCCGTGTGGTGGATGATAAGAGAACGTCCCTTCGGCATCATCGCCAATCCCGACCACAAACCCAAAGGAATATTTGTGAGTCTACGCGACACCAACCCGCTGGCTCCAGACATTGACTTCTCAATGAAAGGCCGCGAACATGAGTTCGATGCCGGCGTGAAAGCGCTCGAGGCTTTTGCCGAGGTGCACTGTGTGAAAGCCCATGGCCCCCACCCTGCCGGCAACATCGGCACCATCGTGGCGGCACTCGACCCCATCAACAAGGGCGAATATGTGTGGAGCGTGAACGCTCAGGACGTGGCCAATATCGGCCGCTGGTGCCTCACCGGCGAATACCAGCCGGAGCGCGTCATCAGTGTGGGCGGACCTGCCGCCAAGACCCCCCACTATTACCGTGTACTCTGTGGCTCCAACCTGAAACAAATCACCGACGCCCAGCTGATAGATGTCGACTACCCCTCTATGAATACTCAGGATAGCCAAAGCAAAGCAAATACACAGACTCGAATCATCAGTGGAAGCCCGCTGAGCGGCACCATTGTCGCCGCCGACGGCTTCCTTGGAATGTACGACCACCAGGTGTGCTTTATCGAAGAAGGCGACCAGTACGACTTCATGGGCTGGCTGATGCCGGGCTTTAAGAAGTTCAGCTTCAGCAAGACATTCCTCAGCGGATTCATGGGATTGATAGAGAAAACGGGATTGTTGGGTTTATTGGGCGACGTGAAGCCCAACTATTCCGTCAACACCAACGTCCACGGATCTGTGCGTCCGTTCCTCTTCACCGGCCAGTTCGAGAAAGTTTTCCCCTTCGACATCTATCCCCTACAACTCATCAAGGCCTGCATCGTGGGCGACATTGAGTTGCAGGAACAGCTAGGCATCTACGAAGTGGAACCTGAAGACTTCGCCCTGTGCGAGTTCATCGACCCCTCGAAGACCGAGATACAGACCATCATCCGCGAGGCCCTGGAAATCCTCAGAAAGGAGGCAATGTGATAGTTATGAGTTATGAGTTAAGAGTTATGAGTTACGAAAGGAGGCGGTATGAATTTTAAATGGCTTGAAGACTGGTTTGAAAAGATTGAGCCCAAAGGGAAGTGGAGCTGGCTGGGGAGCACCTACGATGCGTTCCACACCTTCGCCTTCACACCCAAGACCGTCACCAAGAGCGGCTCGCATATCCGCGACGCTGTCGACATGAAGCGAAGCATCATCATGGTGGTCATTGCGCTGATTCCCGCGTTGCTCTTCGGCATGTGGAATATCGGCTACCAGACCTATACTGCCGACCCCGCAAATTTCAATTTTCAATTTTCAATTTTCAATTGTTGGTGGTTTGGTTTCCTACGCATGCTGCCGATGATAGCGGTAAGCTACATCGTCGGACTGACCATCGAATTCGCTTTTGCGCAATACCGCCACCATGAGGTAAACGAGGGTTTCCTCGCCACCGGTCTGTTGATACCGATGATTGTGCCCGTCACCACCCCACTGTGGCAGGTGGCATTGGCTGTGACGTTCGCCGTCATCATCGGCAAGGAGGTCTTCGGCGGCAGCGGCATGAACTTCCTCAACCCTGCCCTCGTGGCGCGCGCTTTCCTCTTCTTCGCCTACCCCACCCACATGAGTGGCGACAAGGTGTGGATTGCCAACGACCTGTGGGGCACCGACGCCATTGCCGGCGCCACGCCTATGGGCGAACTGGCCGCAGGCTCCCATCCTTCCGCCTCGGCACTGGACATGCTGATTGGCACCATCCCAGGCTCCACCTGCGAGACCTCCGTCATTGCCATCGCACTGGGTGCCTTCCTGCTACTCTTCACCGGCATCGCCTCGTGGCGCATCATGCTGAGTGTGTTCCTCGGCGGCGGTGCCATGGGACTGCTGTTCAACGCCATCGGATACAACGACTATATGCAGCTGCCATTCTACTACCACTTCCTGATGGGTGGCTTCGCCTTCGGTGCCGTCTTTATGGCCACCGACCCCGTCACCGCAGCACAGACCAACGCCGGCAAGTGGATATACGGACTGCTCATCGGTGCCTTTGCCGTGCTGCTGCGCGTCTGCAACCCCGCCTACCCCGAGGGCATGATGCTCAGCATCCTCTTCATGAACTGCATGGCTCCGCTGATCGACCACTGCGTGGTGGCAAGGAACATCAAGCAGCGCGCCAAACGCGCTGCCACACTGGGAAAGGAGGTCCACAATGGCTAAAAAGAACTTCAGCAACAAGTATATCTTCATCTACTCGGCCGTGCTGGTGGTGGTGGCAGCTTTGATTCTCACCGTGGTGAGCGTCAGCCTCAAGCCCATGCAGACCAAGAACCAGGAAGCCGAGCAGAAACAGATGATCCTGAAGACCATCGGCGTGGAAGCCACGCGCGACAACGCTGCGGAACTCTATGCCAAACATATCACCGAGGCAACTACCGACAATGGCCTGACATACTACACCTTCAACGGTGGTGACATCATTCCTCTCAAGGGCACCGGACTCTGGGGACCCATCTGGGGCTACATGGCACTTGACGCTGATGGAAAAGTCATTGGAGCCATTTTCGACCACAAGGGTGAAACCCCCGGCCTTGGCGGCGAGATTGCCTCCGACAAATTCGCCCAACGTTTCATTGGGAAAACAATGGCCGGTGGTCCAATCTACCTAAAGAAAAATGCCGACAAGAACAATCCCTTTGAAGTGGACGCTATCAGCGGTGGCACAATGACCAGCAACGGGGTCACCGCCATGTTGCAAACTGCTTATGAAAATTATTTTGACATTATTTCTATCGCACCTGTAACACAATGAAAAACTTTGACCTTATCAAACTCCCCTTCAGCAAGAACAACCCCATCCTGGTGCAGGTGCTGGGTGTCTGTTCCTGCCTGGCGGTGACGGCACAGCTCAAGCCCGCCGTGGTGATGGCCCTGAGCGTCACCGTGGTGGTGGTGCTGGCCAACGTCATCATCTCGCTGCTGCGCAACACCATCCCGCCACGCATACGCATCATCGTGCAGCTCGTCGTCGTCTCCACCCTCGTGGTTCTGGTCGACCAGGTGCTGAAAGCCTACGTCTACGACGTCAGCAAGCAACTCTCCGTCTTCGTGGGCCTCATCATCACCAACTGCATCGTCATGGGTCGCCTCGAGGCCTTCGCCATGGTGCAGAAGCCGTGGGCGAGTTTCCTCGACGGACTCGGCAACGGCCTCGGCTACAGCGCCATCCTCATCGTCCTCGGCTTTGTCCGCGAGCTCTTCGGCAGCGGCACCCTCTGGGGCTACCCTGTCATGGAGAAGCTCGGCCTCTACGGCATCGGCTACGAGAACAACGGCCTGATGATTATGCCGCCCATGGCCCTCATCCTCGTCGGCCTCATCATCTGGTGGCACCGCAGTAAAAATAAAGACCTATGCGAGCAATGAACACGGCAAAAAACACACTCTGCCTTCTTCGATCCTTCGACGATCCTTCGGTGACCCTTCGACGGTGTTCCCTTCTTCCTCCCATCTTCAATCCTTCTATGTGCCTTCTATGATCCTTCGACAATGCTGCAGTGAGACGGTATGGTTTTTCTAACTTCCAATTCTTGTACAATATGAAGAAAGCAATATTGATTCTTATCGTAATGTGCTGCACCAGTTTGATGGTGAGCTGCAAGAGTGGCCCCTCTAACGAGAACACAACCGACACATTACAAACTGTCGTTTTCCCCGAGAACGCGCCAAACCTTAAGTACCTTCAAATATTTGATAGTTTGGATTCCTTTGGCTGGTTTGAAATGGATACATTGTGGTTGACATATGACGACGACTACAAATTTGCCCCAAAACCACGATATATAAATGGAGTTCCTGTAGTATGGCTTTCATCTGAAGAAGATACCATTCCTACACGGCATTGCATACTGTTTGGATATGAAACACATGGTGATACTCAAATATATGTTTGTGTATTTGATTGTCACTTTGATGGAGACTTTGAGCCGGATGGAGCATGCCATTCGTTTTATCCAAAAGTATTTCTTGACTCCATTTTGAATGCGAAACAGAAGATTCAAGAGCAGCCCGAAGAAATGGTGTTTGAGTTCGAAGAGAAAAAGGTAAGGCAAAGGTACGCAGATGCCGAAAGAAAAGCCAATGAAGCAGGGAAAAGAGCTGGTGATAGAATAAAATAGAAATAGAAAAATGAAGCGATTGTTTGTTTTGGTTTTTTTTCTGTTAACAACTTTACAGTTGCTGGCGCAAACACAATATGACTACTATGATGATAAAAATGTTTATGGCGGTGTTGATTCAGCTATAGGTGGCTTAACAATATTAGGAATTATTATTTTGGTCATCGTTGCAATTGTTATTATTGGTGGCATGTGGGCTAAAACAATGGATTTTTTTAAGCCTCCCCAAAAAAACAAGCCATTGAACACACAAGAAAAAACGGTAGTTAATTCGCTGAAAAGTTCAGAAAAAAAAGAAGATATTTCGAGACCGAAAGAACAAATGCGGACTGTTGTCATAACCATTGCCGGAAAAATCATCGAGGCTGAAGTGACAATGAATGACAATTCTAAGAAAACAGAATGGTTTTGGTATGAAATTAACAATGTCTATTATGATTTTACTGAGAATATTACATTTAGCAAAGGTGATGATATTGTGAAACCCGCAGGTTCTGTACAAGGAGGAAAACAAGTTAATAGAGAAGATGTCAGGATTGAAACCAAAACGATATTTAAGTGCTATAACAGCCTAAGAATTAATGGAAAATTTGATCCGCGCAAACTACAATTTGTTCGAATAGATGGTCTTGGCATTTATGATAGATGGGTTTACTACTATGATGGCGAGGCACATATGCAAAGCATAATTTCCGAAAAAGAAGCTGTTGAAATTGCTAGTGCATAGTGGCACTTAAAAAAGAATTGAGCATCATAAGCCCAAAACAATTATTACAATGACAGAAATAACCCAGAGAACTGCCAAGCATAATTGAAAACAACGGAAAATGACAAGCATTAACGCATTAACACATTCAAGCATTAAAGATTATGGACTACATTAACATATTTATCAAGTCGATTTTCGTCGACAACATGATTTTCGCCTTCTTCCTCGGCATGTGCTCCTACCTTGCCGTGAGCAAGACGGTGAAGACCTCGGCGGGCCTCGGCATAGCGGTCACCTTCGTGCTGCTCATCACCGTGCCCATCAACTACCTGCTCAACAAATTCTTCCTCGCCCCAGGCGCACTGGCGTGGATCTCGCCCTCGCTGGCCGAGGTGGACCTCAGCTTCCTGAGCCTCATCATGTTCATCGCCGTCATCGCCGCCATCGTGCAGATGGTGGAGATGATTGTGGAGAAGTTCAGCCCGAGCCTCTACAACTCGCTGGGCATCTTCCTGCCGCTCATCGCCGTCAACTGCGCCGTCATGTCCGGCTCGCTCTTCATGCAGGAGCGCGGCTACCAGAATATCGGCGAGGCCACGGTCTTCGCCCTTGGCAGCGGCATCGGCTGGTTTCTAGCTATCGTGGCCATCGCCGCTATAAGGGAAAAACTGCGCTACAGCCACATACCCCCGGCACTCCGCGGCGTGGGTATCACCTTCATCATCACCGGCCTCATGGGTATGGCATTCATGAGTTTTATGGGATTCAAACTTTAGGAGTTAAGGAGACAGGAGATAAGGAGTTAAGACAATAGTATTATGACTACAACACTAATAACAGCCATTGCGATAATATTGGTCGTCATCCTGCTGCTGGTGGCGCTGCTGCTTGTCTTGCGGGCCAAGCTCATTCCGCAGGGCAACGTGAAGATAACGATTAATGACGACAAGGAACTGGAAGTCCCCACGGGCGGTACACTTATCAGTACCCTCGGAGAGGCGGGTGTACACCTGCCCTCGGCCTGCGGCGGCAAAGGCAGCTGTGGCCAGTGCAAGTGCCGCGTCGTCAAGGGCGGCGGCAGCATTCTCCCCACCGAGACACCCCACTTCAGCCGCAAGCAAATTCAGGAAGGCTGGCGCCTCGGATGCCAGGTGAAGGTGAAGGAAGACCTCAGCATCAAGCTCCCCGAGAACATCCTCAGTATCAAGGAATACGAGTGCACCGTGGTCTCGAACCGCAACGTGGCCACCTTCATCAAGGAGTTCAAAGTTCAATTACCTGCTGGAGAACACATGGACTTCGTGCCCGGCTCCTA
>JAEEGL016945667.1_pt1 | contig 69604 bp, 57 predicted proteins | sample 9134231 | NCBI WGS metagenome assembly JAEEGL01 (sample SAMN16246548, study PRJNA631951) | gut metagenome | biome: gut microbiome; feature: rumen; material: fiber-attached | host: Bos | place: Iran: Karaj | collected 2018-10
AGCTCAGCGGGGCAGGCTTCGATGAAGCTGCGGTGGCGAAGTACACAGGACTCTTCAGGGAGCTGGGGGAGGCGGACGATGCACTCGGTTTCCTGGAGAAGAAGCTTGAAGGAGTGATCGCACCGGACGTCATCCCGTGGATAAGGGAGATCATGGATACGGTAGATGCCACGAAGACGGCGGATTTCCGGCTGGTCTTCGATCCCACCATCGTCCGTGGAATGTCCTACTACACCGGCACGATCTTTGAGATTGCAATGCCCGAGCTTGGTGTAAGCTGCGGCGGAGGCGGACGCTATGACAGGATGGTCGGCCGGTTCACCGGACAGGACGTCCCTGCATGCGGTTTTTCCATCGGCTTTGAGCGCATCATCCTGATCCTTATGGAGCAGGGCTTCAAAGTGCCCGGAGCGTCGGGAAAGACGGCTTACCTCATCGAGAAGGGCATGCCCGCGGAGCGCCTTGCGGAAATTCTGAGCGAAGCCCAGAAGGAGAGGGAAGGCGGCCGCAGGATTCTTGTCGCCCGGATGAACAAGAACAAGAAGTTCCAGAAGGAATCGCTCAGTCAGTCCGGATATACGGAGTTTAAGGAGTTTTACATCAACTAAGTAAGAAGGAAGGAATTCGTCATGCTCACACAGTCGCGCACACATACCTGCGGGGAGCTCCGCCTGGAGGACGCAGGGAAGAAGGTCACCCTTGCCGGATGGCTTGAGAATATCCGCGTCGTCTCCTCGGCGCTGGCGTTTATCGTCCTGAGGGACTTCTACGGGACCACGCAGATCGTCGCGGAGAGCGAGGAGATGGTCCGCAGCTTCAGGGAGATCACCAAGGAGTCGACGATACAGGTTTCCGGCGAGGTCAGGGAGAGGGAGGGCAGGAACCCCAAACAGCCCACAGGGGATATTGAGATTGTTCCGGAGACCGTCACTGTTCTCGGCCGCTGCCGCTACAGCGAGCTGCCCTTTGAGATCAACCGGAGCAGGGAGGCGGACGAGACGCAGCGCCTGAAATACCGCTACCTTGACCTGCGCAATCCCGAGCTTAAGAAGAACATCGTTCTTCGATGCAGTGTGGTTTCCGCCCTGAGGCAGGCGATGAACGAGCACGGCTTCCTGGAGATTACCACGCCCATCCTTACGGCGTCCTCCCCCGAGGGAGCGAGGGACTACCTCGTCCCCGCGAGGAAGCATCCCGGCAAGTTCTATGCGCTTCCCCAGGCTCCGCAGCAGTTCAAGCAGCTGCTCATGGTCTCCGGAATTGACCGCTATTTCCAGATCGCTCCGTGCTTCCGCGACGAGGATGCGAGAGGAGACCGCTCGCCGGGCGAATTCTACCAGCTGGACATGGAGATGGCCTTCGCGTCGAAGGAGGATGTCTTCGGTGTGATCGAGGACGTGCTTCCTCCCATCTTTGCGAAATACGGCACCTACAACCGCGCGAGCGCCGCTCCCTTTGTGCGCATCCCTTATACGGAAGCGCTGGAGAAGTACGGCTCGGACAAGCCGGATCTCCGCATCGACCTTACCGTAAGGGACGCCGGCGTGCTTAAGGACTGCGGCTTCGGACCCTTCTCCACCAGCCTGGAGATAAAGGACGAGGACGGAAATGCTGCGGGAACGGAACCGCGCTGCGTGGACATCCGCGCCGTGGTTGTCCCGGATTTCCACGAGACGAGGAAGTTCATCGACAAAACTCTCGCGGATGTGGAAGTGGTTGCAGGGGCAAAGCCCTACTGGTTCCGCCTGGATGAGAACGGTGACGTTGTCGGCGGCATCGCGAAGTTCGTCCAGCCGGTAAAGGAAAAGGTAGTCGCGGGTCTCGGGCTTAAACCCGGTGATTTCGTCGCCGTCTCCTCCGGATCCGTAAAGGACACCGGAAGTATGGCCCAGGCAGGTGCGGCGAAGGCAGCAGCCTTAAAGACCGCCGGTGTACTGGTGAAAACCCTCGGCCAGGCGGTGCCCGGCCACATGGATGAGGAGCAGTATGCCTTCTGCTGGATCGTTGATTTCCCGATGTATGAGATCGGCGAGGAGTCCGGCGAACTGGAGTTCTGCCACAATCCCTTCTCCATGCCCGCGGGAGGCCTCGAGTCCCTGCTTAAGGCCGAGAGAGGGGAGATCGATCCCTTAAGTATCCTTGCCGATCAGTACGATCTCGTCTGCAACGGCGTGGAACTGTCCTCCGGCGCGGTGAGAAACCACGATCCCGAGATTATGATCAAGGCCTTCGAGCTGGTCCGTCTCGGCGAGGAGGATGTGAAGAAGAAATTCCCGGCGATGTACAATGCCTTCTGTTACGGCGCACCGCCGCACGCGGGCATTGCGCCCGGCGTGGACCGCATGGTCATGCTTCTGGCTGCGGAGAGCTCCATCCGGGAGATTATCCCGTTCCCGATGAACAAGAATGCACAGGATGTGATGATGGGAGCGCCCTCCGAGGTATCCCGGGCACAGCTCGATGAGCTTCACATCGTGAGCACCGCGGACAGGGAGTCCGAAGGACAGAATTGATCAGTATTTCTGTCGCAGCCGGATAACGGTTGTGATATAATCAATCTGTTGTGGTCTCACCGGACCGCAATAACCGGGCCCGACCCGGAAAAAGCTGTAGAGCAGTGGAGGAGAAATATCATGAAAAAGAGGAATGCGGTCATTGCCCTTGTTGTAATGATCGCCATTTACTTCGGACTGGGGTTCCTGTCCATCCACGGAACCGGAAATGACGGAACCGGCTCGATATCGGATATCAAGCTCGGTCTGGACCTTGCCGGAGGCGTCAGCATCACCTACGAGGCCGTGGGTGAGGAGGAGCCTACCGCCGAGGACATGGATGACACGATTTACAAGCTGCAGCGCCGTGTTGAGCAGTACAGCACGGAGGCCCAGGTCTACAAGGAGGGCAGCGACCGGATCAACATCGAGATCCCCGGAGTTACCGACGCCAATGCTATCCTGGAGCAGCTCGGAAGGCCCGGCTCCCTGTACTTCATCCGCCAGCATGATGCGGACGGCAACGAGAATTACAGCTTTAATGCCTCCTCTTACGGGTATACGCTCAACAAAACCATTGCCCAGCTTATCGAGAGCGGCGATGCAATTCTGTCCGGAACGGACGTGGTTGACGCTCAGGCCGGTTACCAGAGCGATTCCATGCAGAATCAGCAGATCGTCGTCGAGCTGATCTTCTCCGAGGAAGGAGCGAAGGTCTTCGCGGACGCGACCAAGGTCGCCTATGAGAACAACGAGACCATCGCGATCTATTACGACGGCGAATTCATCAGCGTTCCCCGCGTCAGCGCCGTTATCACCGACGGCCGTGCGATCATCACCGGCGAGCCGACAATTGATTCGGCGAAGAACCTGGCCGCGACCATCCGCATCGGCGGACTTAAGGTCGAGCTCGAGGAGCTCCGTTCCAAGGTTGTCGGAGCGCAGCTCGGCGAGGAAGCCCTGTCCACCAGTATGAAGGCGGGTATCATCGGCATGGTGCTGGTCATGGCCTTCATGATCGCCATCTACTGGCTGCCCGGCCTGTGCGCAGCCCTCGCGCTTGTTCTTTACGCGTTCCTGATGATCGTAATCCTGGTTGGTTTCGAAGTCACGCTCACCCTGCCGGGTATTGCAGGTATCCTTCTTTCGATCGGTATGGCTGTTGACGCCAACGTCATTATTTTCGCCCGCATCCGTGAGGAACTCGCGACGGGCAAAACTGTTCAGTCCGCGATGAAGCTGGGCTACAGCAAGGCCCTTTCCGCCATCATTGACGGCAATATCACAACCCTCATCGCCGCTGCGGTTCTGGGCATCAAGGGTTCCGGATCAGTGAAGGGCTTCGCCCAGACGCTGGCAATCGGTATCATCCTCTCGATGATCACCGCACTTTTCATCACGAGACTGTTCATGAACATCGCCTATGCCCTTGGCTTTACGGATGTGAAGTACTACGGCGTCGGCAAAAAGCCGAAATTCATCCCCGTGCTGGAGAACCGGAAGAAGTTCTTCATTGTCTCCGGTGCCCTCGTTGTCATCGGCCTCGTCGTCATGATGATCAACGGCGCCCGCGGTGTGCGCGCACTGAACTACAGCCTTGACTTCGTCGGCGGTACCTCGACGAATGTCACCTTCGAGGAGGACTACACCCTGGCCCAGCTGGATCAGGAGATGGTTCCGGTCTTTGAGGAAATCACCGGGGATGCCAATGTCCAGGTTCAGAAGGTCGCAGGAACAGACGAGGTCATTGTCAAGACCCGCACCCTGACCGTAGAGGAGAGAGAGGATCTCAAGGACAAGCTGATCGAGAAGTACGGTATCAAGGAGAAGTCCATCGCTTTCGAGACCATCAGTTCCACCATCAGCTCCGAGATGCGCCGCGACGCCCTGATCGCCGTCGTGATCGCGCTCATCCTGATGCTGCTCTACATCTGGTTCCGCTTCAGCGACGTCCGCTTCGGCGCGGCCTCTGTCATGGCTCTTGCTCATGATGTGCTGGTGGTTCTGGCCTTCTACGCGGTATTCCGCGTGTCCGTCGGCTCCACCTTCATCGCGTGCATGCTGACCATCGTCGGTTACTCCATCAACGCGACTATCGTCATCTTCGACCGCGTGAGGGAGAACTTCAAGGCCGAGGGCAAGGGCGCAAATCTTGTCGAGGTGCTCGACAACAGCATCTCGCAGACGCTCTCCCGCAGCATTTTCACCTCGCTGACCACGTTCTTCATGGTGTTTACGCTGTTTATCTTCGGTGTTTCTTCGATCAGGGAGTTCGCACTTCCGATCGGTGTCGGCATCATCTGCGGCACGTACTCCTCGATCTGCCTCGCCTGTGCCTTCTGGTACGTTCTCAGGGTATATGTGAAGAAGAAGGAGAGCACGGAGGAGCCTCAGAAGAAAAGCGCGAAGTAATTCCGGGGCGAACAGAGATTAATGAGATTGACGGGGATGCTGATGCATCCCCGTTTGTCATGGGAGGAGACGATGAGCAAGTGGATGATAGCCGCAAAAAGGGCGGATTTCGCCGCGATTGCGGAGAAATACGGGATATCGCCTGTGCTCGCGAGACTCTTAAGAAACCGGGATGTCACAGGAGATGAGGCAATAGCAATGTACCTGAGCGGGGGAACCGGTGATCTCAGGGATCCCCTGCTTATGGAGGACATGTCGAAGGCTGCGGACATCCTTGGCGAAGCGGTGCGCTCCGGAAGAAGAATACGCATCATCGGAGACTACGACGTCGACGGGATCTGCGCCTCCTACATCCTCTGCCGAGGACTCCGGGAACTGAACGGAGGCCTGCCGGTATACGCAGACTGCCGGCTTCCCGACCGCGTGACAGATGGCTACGGGCTTAATGTCCGGCTGATTGAGGAAGCTTATGCGGACGAGGTTGGCCTCATCCTTACCTGCGATAACGGAATCGCCGCGGGAGAGGCCGTGGCGAGGGCAAAGGAGCTGGGGATGACGGTGGTGGTCACGGACCATCACGAGGTGCCGTACAGGGAGGAAGGAGGATCGCGCGTGCATGTCCTGCCGCCCGCGGATGCCGTGGTCGATCCGATGCGCTCCGATCCGGAAACGGGCGGACACGCGTATCCGTTTCCGAGAATATGCGGCGCAGTCGTAGCGTTTAAACTTATCCTGGCCATGGCGGACAGAACCCCGGGAAGTACGGACCCCGGTCTTTTCAGAGAGCTTCTCGGATTTGCCGCCCTTGCGACGGTCTGTGATGTGATGCCCCTTGTTGATGAGAACAGGATCATCGTCCGGGAAGGGCTGAAGTCCCTGGAGAGTACAGAAAACCGGGGAATGCGTGCCCTGATTTCCGTGACCGGGCTTCGCGGCCAGACGATAAGCTGCTACCATGCCGGGTTTATCCTCGGACCGTGTCTTAACGCTTCCGGCAGGCTGGACAGTGCGGAGAGGGCACTGGACCTTTTCCTCGCAGAGGAGGAGAGCGATGAGGAACTCATCCGCAGGGCGTCCGAGCTGAAGGAGCTTAACGACAGCCGCAAGTCCATGACCCAGAGGGGAGTGGAGGAGGCGCTCCGTATTATCGGAAGTCCGGAACAGGCGGAGGACAAGGTGCTCGTCGTCTATCTGCCCGACTGCCATGAATCCCTTGCCGGAATAATCGCGGGCAAGGTCAGGGAGCGCTACAGCCGGCCTGCCTTTGTATTCACGCCTTCCGCCTCGACGGGGCTGTTAAAGGGATCCGGGCGCTCCATTGAGGCCTATGACATGTATGAAGGAATGAGCGCTGCCTCAGGCCTTCTGGAGAAATTCGGAGGGCACAAGGCCGCGGGCGGACTTACCCTGAAGGAGGAGAATCTGGAGGCATTCCGGATTTTTGTCAATGAAAACTGCTCACTTACCGGGGACGATCTCTCCGAAGTGCTTCATCTGGACATGGAGCTTCCCGCAGCATATATCAACGACGCCCTGGTCCGGGAGATCGGAGAGATGGAACCCTGCGGAACGGCAAATCCTAAACCGCTTTTTGCCTGCAGGGACATGCGGATCGAGAATCTGCGCGTTCTGGGAAAGAACCGCAATGCGCTGAGAATGACCTTTGCGGGGCCGGACGGGAGACGGTATACCGGCGTGCGTTTCGGCGAGGCGGACAGCTTCCTTGAGGAGATCGACGGAGTTTTCGGACCCGGTACGGCCGGGGCGCTGCAAAGGTACGGCGGACCGGGTTACCGGAGAGAAGCAGGTCCCGAAGTCCGGGCGGACCTCGCCTATACCCCGGAGTTTAATACCTTCAGAGGAATGACGGACATACAGCTCTCTGTACGAGATATGAGAATTCACGGATAAACCGCGAGAGCCATCCCAGAAGGGATGGCTCTCTGCGGTTTCTTATGAGGGGGGAGATAGTGAGTTCACTCAACTATCTGTAATGTATAATAGTAGATAATTGTTACCGGCATGTGTACGGCGGATAAGGAAAGACTAAAAAGTCTAAAGCATTTATAAACTGGAACTGAAACAAAAAGAAAACAAGGAGTACAGTCATGAAAATCAGCGAGCTGCTTCGCGGTGTAGATGCGGTACCGGTTAACCTGTCCGGAGGCGAGATTTCGCCGGGCGCCGTTTCGGAATACATGGAAAGGGAGATCACGGACATCACCAATGACTCGAGAAAGGTCCGTCCGGGAAGCCTGTTCTTCTGTATCCCCGGCGCGAATTACGACGGACATGATTACGCCGGCGCTGCGGCAGCCCAGGGCGCAGCGGCGCTCGTCGTCTCCCATGAGGTGTCGATTCCCGACGATATCCGGCTTCCGGTGATCCTGAAGGTCGCTGATCCCCGATACAGCATGGCGGTGATCAGTGCCAATTTCTACGGGAACCCCGCAAAGGAACTCAAGGTGATCGGAATCACCGGAACGAAGGGGAAGACCACAACCACCTACATGATCCGCCAGATGCTGGAAAACGCGGGAATCCCCACAGGACTTGTCGGTACCATCGAGGTAGCCTACGGAAGCGTGCATATTCACGCCGAGAACACCACCCCGGAGTCCATTGATCTTCAGAGAACTTTCAGGGATATGGTGAACGCGGGAATGAAGGCTGTCGTAATGGAGGTCTCTTCCCAGGCGCTCATGCTTCACCGCACGGCAGGATTTGTCTTCGATATCGGAATGTTTACCAATATTGAGCCTGACCATATCGGCCCCAATGAGCATGCAAGCTTTGAGGAATACCTTAACTGCAAGGCGAAGCTTTTCTCCCAGTGCCGCATCGCCATCGCCAACGGGGATGACCCGCATACGGACGACGTGCTCGCGCACTGCGGATGCCCCGTGGAGAAATATGGGTTTGAGGAGGGAAATGACCTCAGGGCGTCCGATTTCACCCTGATCCGGACCAAGGGCGAACTCGGCGTATGCTTTACGGTGTCCGGCCTGATGAATATGACCGTCACGGCCCCGGTGCCAGGAAGATTCTCCGTGTACAACGCGATGGCGGCGATGATGGTCGCCCGCCACTTCGGGATCACGGGGGATGCCGTCAACGATGCCCTGCGCGGAATCCGTGTACGCGGCCGCATTGAGCTCATTCCCGTAAGCGACTCCTTCACGCTGCTCATCGACTACGCACACAACGCGATGGCGCTGGAGAATCTCCTCTCCACACTTAAGGAATACCGGCCCGAGAGGCTGGTCTGCCTGTTCGGCTGCGGGGGAAACAGGTCAAAACTCCGCCGCTTCGAGATGGGGGAGGTCAGCGGCAATTACGCGAATCTGACGATCATCACCTCGGATAATCCCCGGTTTGAGGATCCGATGGATATCATTGCGGACATCCGCACCGGGATCTCCCGCACTAAAGGAGAGTACATCGAGATCCCGGACCGCAGGGAAGCGATCCGCTATGCAATAAGGAACGGGCAGCCCGGGGACATCATTGTCCTCGCGGGCAAAGGGCACGAGGATTATCAGGAGATCAAAGGGGTGAAATACCCCATGGATGAGCGGGATCTCATCAGGGATATCCTGGCGGAAGAAGCAGAGAATGCCGGAGGGCGGAACTGAAGGGGAATGACCGGAAAAGAGACAGCGGCAAGTCATCTTAATGACGGGGAAGAGGCGCTCTTTGCGCAGGTAATCATCGATATCTCCCACGAGAAAGTGGACAGGCCTTTCACTTACCGCATACCCTGGAGCCTCGCAGGCGCAATCCGGCCGGGAAGCCGGGTACGGGTGCCCTTCGGCGTGAAGAACAAGGAGCGGACAGGATACTGCGTAGGCATCACCGACCGGTGTGCTTACGACCTGGATAAGGTAAAGGAGATCATCGGGCTTGAAGCGCCGGGCCCGGACGACGAGGAGACGGCGATAAAGCTCGCGCTTTGGATGAAGGAGCACTACGGCTCCACGATGATCATGGCGCTGAGGACGGTCCTTCCTGCCAGAAAGGCGGTAAAGCCGCTGGAGAACAGGACGGTCGTACTGAAGAGCCCGCCGGAGGAAGTCCCGGCGCTCAGGGAGGAGTTTTCCCGCAGGCACCAGGTGGCGCGCCTGAGGCTTTTGGAGAGCCTCGCCAGGATACCGGAACAGCCCTTTTCCCTCATCACGTCAAAACTTCACATTCCCCCTGCGACAGTAAGGGCGCTGGAGAAAAAGGGAATTCTTGAGATCAGGACGACAACCCGGCTCAGAAATCCCGTGAACGTGCCCACGGAGTACCGGAGGGAGGGACACTCCCTGAACAGCGGCCAGCAGGCGGTTGTGGACGGAGTGGTCCGGGATTTTGATCAGGGGACGCCCTCGGTCAGCCTGGTGAAGGGGGTCACGGGGAGCGGGAAGACAGAGGTCTACATCCGCATCATAGAGGAAATGGTGAGACGCGGGCGGCAGGCGATTGTCCTTATTCCGGAGATCGCGCTGACCTACCAGACGCTTCTCCGGTTCTACGGACATTTCGGAAACCGGGTTTCCGTCATCAATTCATCGCTCTCCGACGGGGAGCGCTACGATCAGTACGAAAGGGCGAGAAAGGGTGAGATCGACGTGATTATCGGTCCGAGATCCGCTCTTTTCGTTCCTTTTCCGCGCCCCGGCATCATCGTCATTGACGAGGAGCACGAGAACAGCTACAAAAACGAGAACATGCCGAAATACCATGCCAGGGAAACCGCGGCTGCGCTGGCCGGGCTGAAGGGCGCCTGCGTGCTTTTAGGCTCCGCGACGCCCTCGCTGGAGGCCTCCTACCGGGCCAGGACGGGGCAGTACCGCTATTACGAACTTGCGGAGAGGGCGACAGGCCAGTCGATGGCCAGAGTGCATGTCGCGGACATGCGTGCCGAACTTATGGCGGGCAACCGGTCGGTTTTTTCGGAGCAGCTGAAATCTCTCATCGATGACCGCCTGAGGAAGAAGGAGCAGATCATGCTCTTCCTTAACCGCAGGGGGTACGCCGGTTTTGTCTCCTGCCGCGCCTGCGGCCATGTGATGAAATGCCCTCACTGCGACGTTTCCCTGTCCTGGCACCGGAACGGCAGGCTCATGTGCCACTACTGCGGCTACACGGCGCCGGCGGTGAAGACCTGTCCGGAGTGCGGCTCCGGGTATATCGGCGCTTTCCGCGCGGGGACGGAGCAGATCGAGTCCCTTGTGTTAAAGGAGTGGCCCGGTGTAAAAGTGCTGAGAATGGATGCGGATACCACCTCCACGAAAAATGCCCACGAGAAGATTCTCTCCGCCTTTGCGAACGAGGAGGCGGATATCCTTATCGGGACGCAGATGATCGTCAAGGGCCACGATTTCCCCAAGGTCACCCTGGTGGGAATACTTATGGCGGACATGTCTCTTAATACCGGGGATTACCGCGCCGCCGAGCGGACCTTTGCGCTGCTGGTGCAGGCGGCGGGCCGGGCCGGAAGGGGCGAACTCGCGGGGGAATGCGTGATACAGACATATGAACCGGACAATTACGCAATCCGGTGCGCGACGAAACAGGATTACGACGCATTCTATGCCGAGGAGATCCGCTACAGGGAGATTCTCGGGTATCCGCCGGTCTGTCACATGATGGCCGTGCAGGTGCAGGATCCGGACGAGGACAGCGCGCTGGCAGCTGCGGGAATCCTCAGGGAGGCAGCGGACAGATGCGGGGGAATGATCCGGGTGATCGGCCCTTCGGAGGCATCAATACGGCGGATCAAGGATATTTACCGTTTTGTCCTGTACGTAAAGGACCCGGATTATGATAAACTGATAGGATGCCGGAACGCGCTGGAGGAGGCGGAGGAGAAGCTTAAGGCGGAACCCCGTTTTAAGAGAACCACCGTTCAGTTCGACTACGATCCGGTCAACCCATATTAAAGCAGAAACGGAGCAGCAGACGGAAAGCTCTGCCGATGCAGAACTTTCCATCTGCGCCGTCGGTGCTCACGCACCGGGCGCCGCATTTTAGCGAGGTATAACAATGGCGATCAGAGCAATCAGGGAGTTTGGAGACCCGGTACTGGAGAAGACCGCGAAGCCGGTGACGGAGATGTCCGCAAGGTACACCGAGCTTATAGAGGACATGCTGGAGACGATGTACGACGCGGGAGGCGTGGGGCTTGCCGCGCCTCAGGTCGGAATTCTGAGAAGAATAGTAGTTATCGACGTCTCCGAGGACGGTAGCGAACCTATTATTCTCATCAATCCGGAAATCGTGGAGACAAGCGGGGAACAGACCGGCATGGAAGGATGCCTCAGCCTTCCCGGCAAACAGGGACAGGTGACAAGACCCAATTACGTGAAGGTAAAGGCTTACGACCAGAACATGCAGCCTGTTGAGAAAGAAGGCACGGAGCTCCTCGCCCGGGCGTTCTGCCATGAGATCGATCATCTGAACGGTCATGTTTATACCGAGTTCATGGAGGGCGAGCTTCAGGATGTGGGAGAGGCCGCGCCGGAAGAGGTGGAGGAATAATGCGCATTGTATTCATGGGAACGCCGGATTTTGCGGTGGAAGTACTGAAGCGCCTTGCGGAGAGCGGCGAGGAGATTGTCCTCGCGGTTACCCAGCCTGACCGGGTAAAAGGCAGAGGAAGAACGGCCTCGCCATCACCGGTGAAGGCGGAAGCGGAAGCTTTGGGCATTCCGGTGTTCACCCCGGAGAAGGTCCGGCGCCCGGAAGCTGTGGAGCGGATCCGGGAGGCGGCCCCTGACCTTATCGTCGTTGCCGCCTTCGGACAGATTCTTCCGCAGGAACTGCTGGATATCCCGGAACTCGGGTGTATCAACGTCCACGCGTCTCTCCTTCCGAAGTACCGCGGGGCGGCTCCGATCCAGTGGGCTGTGCTTAACGGAGAAAAGGAATCCGGCGTAACGCTGATGAAGATGGATGCCGGGCTGGATACGGGGGACATCCTGGTGCAGGAAGCGGTGGAGCTTGCGCCGGACGAGACGGGGGAGAGCCTCTACGGCCGCCTCGCAGCGCTGGGCGGAGATCTGCTTGTGAGAAACCTTGACGCCATAAAGGCAGGGAGCATCATCCCCGTAAAGCAGGATGACGCGCAGCATACCTACGCCGGAATGCTTAAAAAGGAAATGGGAAGGATCGACTGGTCGAAGAGCGCCGCCGAAATTGAGCGTTTCATCAGAGGGATGTACTCCTGGCCCTGCGCATATACCTCGCTTGGAGGGAAAACGGTCAGAATTTTCTCCGCCGGGGTTCTTCCTGACGATCCGGCATACTCCGGGCTCTGCCCCGGAACAGTGGCAGCTTCGGACCGTGACAGCATTCTGGTGGTCACCGGAGAGGGACTGCTCGCTGTAAGGGAACTCCAGATGGAGGGCAGGAAAAGAATGAGCGCGGGAGATTTCCTGCGCGGAACGGCACTGGAAGCGGGGACCTGCCTTGGGTGAAGGACCGGGAAGAAAGAAAACTGAAGTAAACCGGGCGGCGAAGGATCCGGCAAGGGAAGCGGCATTCCGTATTCTTCTCTCCTATGAGCGGGGCGAGGGTTTTCTCTCGGACCTGACGAAGAAGGAACTGGAGGAGTGCAAAGGCCTTAAGCCGGAGGACAGAGCCTTTATCCGCAGGCTCACCGCACTCACTGTTTCCGGGCGGATCCGCCTGGATGCCGTACTGGGAAGGATAAGCAGCACGCCGGTAAGGAAGATGAAGCCGACTATACGCGTAATCCTCCGCATGGGTCTCTCCCAGATTCTTTTCATGGATTCGGTGCCCGGCTTCGCGGCGGCAAATGAATCGGTCAGTCTCGCGGCAGGCCACGGCTTCGGCGCGCTGACCGGTTTTGTCAATGCCGTTCTGCGGCGTGCGGTAAGGGAGAAGGACGAGATTATTGCCTTTCTTCAGACAACGGACGACCTGAGTGTCCGATTTTCCCTTCCCCCGTTCATTTTCTCCCTGTGGATGAGCCAGTACGGCGCCGGTGCCGCGGAGGCTGCCGCGCGGGCGGCAGACCGGGAGCCGGTGATCACCTTCCGCCTCAGAAGGGGAGGAGAGGCACTGTTTCCCGATGCGCTTAAGGGCAGATACCTGGACTATGCCAGAAGAGTCTCCTCTCCCGGAGACATCCGCCTTCTGCCGGGGTACGCCGAAGGGCTCTTCATCGTGCAGGACGAGAGTTCGATGCTCGTGGCCGAGGCCGCCGGGATTCATGGCGGCGAGAAGATTCTGGATATCTGTGCGGCTCCCGGCGGAAAATCCCTGCACCTCGCGGACAAGCTCGCCGAAGCCTGCGGGGGAAAACGGGAAACCGAAGGCGGGAGGGAAGGAAATGTCCTGGCTCTGGACCTTACCGCAGAGAAGGTGCGGCGGATACGGGAGAACGCGAAGAGACTCGGCACAGAGGCGCTTGTCACCGCCGAGGTATCCGACGCGACGGTTTACCGTGCGGACCTGGAGGGCCGCTTTGATGTCGTCATCTGCGACCTCCCCTGTTCCGGACTCGGCGTCCTCGCGAAGAAACCGGACATCAGGGACCACGTAAGCGCGGAAAGCATAGCGGAGCTCGCCGCGCTGCAGCGCACCATCCTCAGAAACGCCGTCTGTTATGTGAGACCCGGGGGAGTGCTGATTTACAGCACCTGTACGGTCAACAGGCAGGAGAACGACGAAAACGCCGGATTTCTGCGGAAAGAACTCGGAATGGAGCCCGAGCCGCTCGCCCCATATCTTCCGCAGCCGCTCCGGGAGGAGATGGAGAAGGACGGACGGGGAGAAGACTTCTCGCTTCAGCTGTTTCCGGATGAGGGCGGTACGGACGGCTTTTTTATCTCCAGATTCCGCAGAAAGGCTTATTGCGGGGGACAGCCCTCCGGATCATGAAATACGATTATTTTTCCCTTTATCCCGACGAACTGAAGAAAGTGATGGAAGAGCTTAAGGTGCCGGCCTTCCGGGCAGCTCAGCTGTACCGCTGGATGCATGTTTCAATGGAGACAGACCCGGAGAAGATGACCAACATCCCCTCGTCCCTTAAGCTGCTCCTTTCGGAGCGCGGTTATTTCACGTCATTACGGCTGATCGACCGGCAGGTCTCCGCCGTGGACGGGACGGAGAAGTATCTCTTCGCGCTTCCCGACGACAACCTTGTGGAAAGCGTGCTTATGCGCTATCACTACGGGAACAGCGTCTGCATATCCTCCCAGGTCGGCTGCAGGATGGGCTGCACCTTCTGTGCCTCGACGCTGAACGGGTGGGAGCGCAACCTTACGCCGGCGGAGATGCTGCTCCAGATTTATTCCATTTCCAGGATCACCGGGGAGCGGGTGAGCCACGTTGTCGTGATGGGAACGGGCGAGCCTATGGACAACCTGGACAATCTTGTCCGTTTTATCCGGATACTGACCTCCGGGGAGGGGATGAATCTCAGCCGGAGGAACATCACCGTATCCACCTGCGGGCTTACGCAGGAGATGAGAAGGTTTGCGGATGAGGACCTCGGCGTCACCCTGGCCTTGTCCCTGCATGCGGCGACGGATGAGAAGCGGAGGCGCATCATGCCGGTGGCAAGGAAGTACACCGTGAAAGAGGTCGTGGATGCCGCGGGATACTACTCCCGGAAGACCGGAAGGCAGGTTACCTTCGAGTACGCCCTCATCGCGGGAGTCAACGATACCCGGGAGGATGCGGAGAACCTTGCAGGGCTCGCAGCGCCCATAGGGGCCCATGTCAACCTCATCCCGGTCAACCCCGTTACGGAGCGCGGATACCGCGAGCCGGACCGCCGCAGCGCCGCCGCTTTCAAGGATAACCTTGAAAAAAGAAGAATTAATGTTACTATTAGAAGGGAATTGGGGCGGGACATTGATGGTGCCTGCGGTCAGCTGAGGAGAAGACATCTTTCCGGAAAAGAACAAGGTAATAAATGATTCATTCGGCAGCGATCACCAATATCGGTCAGAAAAGAAGAGTTAATCAGGACAGCTATCTCGTACAGGAAAATCCGGTAGGCAATCTCCCGGATCTCTTTGTCGTTGCGGATGGTATGGGCGGACACCGGGCAGGGGACTATGCCTCCCGTTTCACCGTCGAGCGCCTGAGGACCAAGATCGAGTCAGCTCCGGAGAGTGACATGCGCAGCATGGTCACCCGCGTTCTTCACGAGATCAATACAGAACTGCGCACTATTGCAGCTTCTGATGAGGCCTATTACGGCATGGGCACGACCTGTGTGCTCTGCACGATCGACGGCTCACGTCTCCAGGTAGCGAATATCGGGGACAGCAGGCTCTATATTGCGGGGAAGGACGGAATGCGGCAGGTGACGGTTGACCATTCCCTCGTCGAGGAAATGGTACTTGCGGGCGGTATTTCCGAAGCGAGTGCCAGAATTCATCCGGACAAAAATATCATTACCCGGGCGATCGGTGCCGAGAACGGCCTGAATATCGACTTCTTTGCGGCTCAGCTGAACGAAGGGGAACTGGTTCTCATGTGTACGGACGGCCTGACCAATATGGTTGAGGACCGGAGGATCAGCGCTGTGCTTAAGGAAGAGGCCACGCTCGAAGAAAAGGTCAGAAAACTGGTCAGCGAGGCCAACAGGAACGGCGGAAGAGACAATATCACCGCACTGCTTGTTGACCCCTTCGCCTGACGAACCCCTCACCGGTCACCTGACGATCTATGCCCATTTTCAAACCGGGCAGGACAAGGATAAAACTACGTTATGATTAAAATCGGAATGCTGATTGCAGACCGCTATGAAATATTGGAAAAAATCGGCACCGGCGGCATGTCCGACGTCTACAAGGCGAAGGACCACAAGCTCAACAGAAATGTGGCCGTCAAGGTGCTGAAGCAGGAATTCTCGGAGAATGCCAACTTCGTTTCCAAATTCCGTGTGGAGGCACAGGCCGCAGCAGGCCTGATGCATCCCAACATCGTCAATGTCTACGATGTCGGAGAGGAAAAGGGGCTCTACTATATTGTCATGGAGCTCGTTGAGGGCATCACCTTAAAGAAGTATATCGAGAAGAAGGCAAGACTGTCCGTCAAGGAGGCAGTGAGCATCGCAATCCAGGTCTCCATGGGGCTGGAGGCCGCTCACAGAAACCACGTCATTCACCGCGATATCAAGCCGCAGAACATCATTATTTCCAAGGATGGAAAGGTTAAGGTAACCGACTTCGGCATCGCGAAGGCCGCGACGAGCAACACCATAACATCCAACGTGATGGGATCGGTGCACTATACTTCGCCGGAACAGGCAAGGGGCGGCTACAGCGATGAGAAGAGCGATATCTATTCACTCGGAATCACGCTGTTTGAGATGCTGACGGGCAGAGTGCCCTTCAACGGGGAGACCACGGTCGCCATCGCGATCAAGCATATCCAGCAGGCGATGCCGTCTCCGTGCGACTTCGTACCCGAGATTCCGAGGAGTGTCGAACAGATCGTCCTAAAGTGCTGTGAGAAGAGCCCGGACAGGCGTTACCAGAACATGTCCGAGCTGATCGCGGATCTCAAGGATTCCCTGCTTCATCCCGACGAGGACTTCGTCCAGCGCGTCGACCCGGAGACGGAATCGGCGACAAGGCTTGCTACGGAGGAGGAGCGGGAGAGTATCCGGGACTATACCGGGGATGTCTACGACGAGCCGGAGGAAGAGGATTATCAGGAATACATTCCCGAACCTCCCGCGAGGAGGCGGGGCAGCAGAAGGAATCAGGAGAGAAGCGCCGAGCCGCCGATGCGGCTGAAAAAAGATGTCTACAGCGATCGCTACGACGACCTGGAGGACGACTATGATACGGATCACGGCCGGGGAGGTTCCGGAAGCGCGGAGAAGATAGTCGCCGCACTTGCCGTCATCGCCGCGCTGGTTATCGGCGGCGTGATTCTCTTCTATGCGGCCAGGACCCTCGGGCTTATCGGCGAGGGCAGCGGGGAAAGCCCGGTGGAGCAGCCGGCGGTCTCCTATGCAACCATGCGCAACGTGATCGGAAGAGATGCCGAGGAGGCAAAGGATACCCTGTCAAAACTCGGCCTGAACCCGGTGGTGGAGTATGAGGAATCCCAGACGCTCGCCGCGGGACTTGTGATTTCGTCGAGCGCTTCGGAGGGAGAACAGCTTCCTGTGGGTTCGGAAGTTGTGCTGAAGGTAAGCGCGAGCGTCTCCGGGATCGAGATCCCGGATGTCGTAGGGAAACCCAAGGCAGAGGCGAGAGTCGCACTGGAGCAGCGCAATTTCCAGGTAAGCATCGCCGAGGCATCGGACGAGACAGTCGAGGAGGGACTCGTTATCTCCCAGAGCCCGGAAGCCGGCACCAGACAGCCGAGCGGCTCTTCCGTCGTCATCATCGTCAGCGCAGGGAAGGAACATGACGGCCAGGCGCTGGTTCCTACCGTCACGGGGATGACCCTCGAGAACGCGAAGAAACTGCTTGAGGAATCCGGACTTACAACGGGAGAAGTGACGGAGGAGTACAACGATGACGCCAACCTGACCGGCCTGGTTTTCTCCCAGAGTGTTCAGGCTTCGGTTTACGTCGCCGAGGGAACGGCGATCAGCCTTAAGGTCAGTAAGGGGAAAGAGCCGGAACCGGAACCGGTGCACTATTCCTATACCGCCGACATCACCGCTCCGGTGCCCGGAGACGAGGGATACGCGAATTATGTGCCGGGTACCAGCGTATATGTCGTGATTATTGCTTCCGACGGCACGCAGCTGCTCGCCCAGCAGACCGACGTGTTCCCTATTCCGGTGAGCTTCACCAATCTCTCTGCGGAGACGGGGACGCTGAAGATGAGCTATATCTCCATGACGGAGCCCTCCGTGGTTACCGATCCCGCCACCGGACAGGCTGTCGCCGTCCCCGGAGGCACCGAGCAGGCCACGATTACCCGAAGGCTCACCTTTACCCCGATGAACTGACATGTACGGTAAGATTATTCGAAGTCTCGCCGGTTTTTATGATGTTTACGCCGGGGGCGCGCTTTACAGATGCCGCGCCCGCGGCGTTTTTCGCGCCCTTGGTGTCAAGCCCTTAGTGGGTGACGATGTGGAGATCACCGTGACGGATACGGTCTCGGATCCCATGGAGGGAAGCGTGGACAAGCTGCTTCCCAGGAAAAACAAGCTCTTAAGGCCAAACGCCTGTAATCTGGACCAGGCGATGCTGGTCTTTGCCGTGACCGCGCCTGCTCCAAGCATCAACATGCTGGACCGCTTTCTTATTTCGGTGAAGGAGACGGAGCTCCCTATTATTCTGACCTTTACCAAAACTGACCTTGCATCCGGGGAGGACCTGGACCGGCTGAGGAGCATCTACAGGGAAAGCGGCGTGACACTGGCTTTTGCGACCTCGGACGACCCCGGCTCCTATGGGGAAATCTGGGAAATGCTTAAGGGGAAAACGACGGTGTTCGCCGGTCCTTCAGGGGTGGGAAAGTCGACGATGATCAATCATTTCTGCCCGGAGGCGCACATGGAGACCGGGGAGATTTCCAGAAAGATCGAGCGCGGGAAAAACACCACCCGTCACGTGGAGCTCTTCTGGGCAGGTGAGGACACTTATATCATGGACACGCCGGGGTTCACGTCCCTGTATCTGGAGGAGATCACGCCGGACACGCTCAGGGACTATTATCCTGAATTTGAGCCTTTCGAGGAGAAGTGCCGCTTTCACGGCTGCATGCATGAGAGCGAGCCCGGCTGTGCGGTCCGGGCAGCGGCGGAGAATGGAGCGTTTTCGCCGGTGAGGTATGATACTTACAGGGAGATACTCCGCGAGCTTAAGGAGCGGAGACCGGCGTATCCGAAGAACCGGCAGTAGAGATTCACAAAAATGAAAAGAGCCTGCGCTGCGGAAAAGTACCGTGCGCAGGCTTTTATTATGCTTTGCGGGTGTCAGGAGTGCTGCGCCTGCTTCGGATCATGATGACGACGGCGATAAGAAGGGCAATGCACTGGAGGCCTGCGGAGAGCCCGCCGAGGGCGGCTTTTCCGTGTCCCTCGATAACAAAGCCGCTCCAGAGGGACGCGATCATTCCGGAAACACTGCCATAGGCCACGTCGGTGATGCTGTTCGCTGTGGTGCGAAGCGCATGATCGACGCTGCGCTCCGTCATTTCCCTCATGGTGGAGAGCAGCAGCCCGAAGCCCGCGTTCATCATGAAGGTTCCGGCGATGACAACGGCGGGCTGTCTGGCGATCATGACAAGAACCGCGTACAGGAGCATGAAGAACGCCGCGCCTATGAGCCGGTACTCGGCCTTGAAGCGCCTTAATCTGCCGGACAGGATCAGTAAAGGTGCCTGGATCATGCAGCCGACAAAGCTGTCCACTCCGAGCATCGCGACTCCGGAGCCGATTTCCTCGAATATCGGGAGCTTCATGCTGTTGATGGGAGAGACGGCTGTGCCGGTGATGAATACCATGAGCACGAGCAGGACGAATTCGGGAATCCGGAAGAGACCTGCCGCGGTGGCAGGTGCAGCAGCCGGCCCGGAAGGGGACGGTGCGGAAGATACGGGAGTGCTTCCCCTGCCGGAAGGGCTGTCCGAAACATGTCCGTTTCTCCGGTCCCTGGTCCGGTGTGTGTGGAGATAGTGCGAAGGAATACGGGAGAGAACTTCTGCGGCGGAAGGCAGCTCAGGCTGCAGGAAGGCCGACACAAGAAGTATTCCGGCGAAGGCGAAGGAAATAAACGGAAGGGGACCGTAGCCGACGCGGCTGATCAGCTGCCCGCAGGCAAGAATGACAAAAGCGTACGCAAGCGCGCCGAAAGAACGGGTTTTTGAGCCGGCTTCCACCTGGCCCGTGACCGCGATCACCCAGGAATCAATATTGGTCGGGATCGCGCTCATGATCAGCCCGAGCAGGGGATAAATAATAAACAGCAGCGCCGTCCTCCCGGCACAGAGATACACGAGAAGGGACAGTGATGCTGAGGCGATAAGCCCGAAGATAACGAATTTCTTTGCCGCCCGGAAGCGGTCCACAAACCGGCTCCAGAAGATGGTCCCGATAAAGGAACAGCCCAGGTAGACGGAGACCAGGATGCCCAGGGTGGAGGGATTCATGCCGCGGTCCAGCATGCGGGCGGTGAGATAGGCCGGCAGTGCCGCGAAGAAGCTCCAGTAGGAGGCCTGGATAATACAGAAGCGAAGGTATAGTTTTTTCATCTCGGAATTAATGCGGCTGTGTGCGGATAAAACGGTGCTGTCGTGAGCTTCGGAATTCCTGATGCCCGGAAAAGCCGGCATATAAATCTGTATCTCTGCGAATTATATGCTCGTACTAAGGGAATGTCACTAGTAAAAAAGTCAATGATCGATTTTCTGCTATAGGTTGCAAGGATAATTCATTACTCCCCGGCCGGCAGGGAAGTAAAATGAGGACGGCAGGGGAAAATGTGCAGGACTTCGGGCTCAGTTTTCCCTCAGGACATGTTGGGCTGAGGACGCATAAGCCGCGTTCTCCAGGATCGGAAGAAAGGAATGGTACAAGATGAATTACGATCATATTCAACTGAATCCCGCGGTAAACCGGGTCCGCATAGACCGTGAAAAGTCCGGCCCTGCGGCACCGGAGAGGACGGCGCACCAGATCGTGCAGCCTGATGCAGATCCGGCGGATCCCTACAGGAACACTCATCTGGGATGGTTTTCCGATGTAATCACCGATGAGCACGGACAGGAGAGAAAGTACGGATTCTACATCCCGACTACCATGAAAACCTCCGGGAACATGGTGCTCGTGCTTATTCCCGGAGGAGCGGATCCGGAGGAGTTTTTCCGGGAGGGCGGATGGAAGGAGAGCCTTGAGAGGCACTGCATGACCGGTTATTTCGCGTCTTCACCCGCGCCCCGCGACCCGGAGGATATGGGAGCGGAGATTGACGCCGCGGTGAAGGTGCTCGCCGAGATGAAATCCATGGAGTACTTCCCCTGCAATGCATCCGCCGTATATGCGATGGGCTTCGGCGACGGAGCTCCGGCAGCATCGGTATTCGCGATCCTTTATCAGTCCTACCTTGCGGCTTTTGCCGCCTGCGGCAATACGGAAATCGATGCGGAGCTTTTAAAGAGGCTCGGCGGCGCCCCGTCAGACTGCGACGTGACGATACCGCGGGCGGAGATTCCGCTCCCGGCATATTTCATCGGTGAGGATTCAAACGTTGTCTCCTATTTCAGGGGTGCCTGCCACACTTCCTCCTCCTGGCTGCACAACGGGTTTGCCCGTGTGTTCCGCGAGATGCCGAGGCCGGGCAGCAGCTATGTCAACGACGAGGTCGCAAGCGAGGTATGGCTCTCCTCCCCGGAGGATGCGGACAAGCTTGGGCCGGAGGTTCTGACGGAGAAGATGGTTGCCTTTGTCGAGAGCTATCAGCGCTGGGCTGGCGAGGGCAGCGGCCACATCCGCCGTACCATGCATGCGGAGAAGGAACTCGGATTTATCCGTACGGATGCGGAGATCGACGGATTAAAGAGATACTGGTACACCTTTGAGCCGTCGGCCTACAGGAGAAAACTCCAGGAGAAGTACCCGTTAATCATCGCAATTCACGGCTTCTCCTGCTCCGGAGAGTTTTTCGCGCAGAACAGCGGATGGCACAGAGTAGGGGAGGAGCGGCGATGCTTTGTCGTCTATCCTACGGCGTATCCTTACACGAACTCGCCTTCACCGAACCCTTCGCCCCTCCGCATGACCGGAATCGCGACGCCTCACTGGAATTCCGGCGGTTTCGGCGGCGGCCCGGATCCCAATGGTCCGGACGATGTCTCGTTCTTCAAGCAGATGCTGGATATCACACTGGAGAAGTATCCCGAGATTGACCGGGAGAGGATCTATGTGACCGGACACTCCAACGGATCAATGATGACACAGCTGATTATGAGAAAGATCCCGCAGTACTTCGCGGGCTTCGCGCCGGTAGGAGCGATGGAGTGCAGGACGGGAAAGAGCGAGCCCCCGAGAGACGGAATAAAGAGGAATGTCTGGTATACCATCGGGCAGTACGACGGTTTCGGATGCAGCCTGGACGGGCCGAACGGGAATACCTGGACGCTGGAGATGATCTGCGAGGCTAACGGCATTGATTACACCAAAGCGCGCAGCTATGTCTCGGGCATCTACAACCACCTTATTGTAAGAGATGAGGAGAAAGTGCCGTTAGTCCGCTTCACCGGAGTGACCAACTGGCCTCACACCTATACCCCTGAACTGGCATTCATGATTTATGATGAGTTTTTCTCCAGGTTTGTCCGGCACGCAGACGGCACGCTGGAGTATCTCGCCTGATCCTGAACAGGGGCAAGCGCGTAAATAAGCGGAAGAGAAACAGACCGGACCGGCGTCAGCCGGTCCGGTTTTCCTTTCGGTACTGCTGCGGAGTTATTCCGAAGCAGCGCTTGAACTGCCGGTGGAAGTAGGTCGGAGCGGAAAAGCCGACCTTGGCGCTGATCTGCTGAAGGGTGAAGTCCGTCGTGGCAAGCATGACCTTGGCAGCCTTCAGGCGCTCGTTCAGGATGTAGTTGGAGAGGGAGATCCCCATCTTCCGGTGGAAGAGATTGGAGATATAATCCGGGTGCATGTGGACTACGTCGGCGATCAGCTGCCGGTTTAAGTCCGGAGAGGAAAGGTTGCGCCGGATGACGTCAATAATCTGGTCGGAAGGATCGGCCTGGGATTCCTCCGTGGAATTAAGTGCGGTGTAGATTTCAGGGTAGAAGAGACGTCTCTTCCGCTCCTTGACCGCGCGGAAGAGGATAGCCTCGAGCTTGTCGGTCTCCACCGGCTTGGTGAGGTAATCCATGACATGCAGCTTGATGGCGGTATGCGCGTAATCAAAGCGCTCGTGTCCGGTAAGTATGATAACCACCGGAGTGAGCTTCTGCTCGTAGATCCACTGGATCAGCTCGAATCCGTTCTGCTGGGGCATCTCGATGTCGGTAATGAGGATGTCGATATCCGGATTCTTCTCAAACAGGTTTTTGGCCTGTTTGACGCTGTAAGCGGCGAGGGCGGTACCAATGCCCAGCTTTTCCCAGTCTGTATTCTTGATAATTTCCTCAACGACGTAGAACTCGTCGTCGGCGATCAGTATTTTCATAATCAGGATTCCTCATAAGGGATAAAGGGAATGACGATTTCGACCCTTGCCCCTCCGGTCTCCATATTGGAGAAACGGATGGCGGTGTTCTTTCCTTCGTAAACCAGATGCAGGCGCTTGACGATATTGTACAGCCCTATGTTATGCCCGTCGGAGATGGTGTCGGGTGAAGCCTCCTGCAGGTGGTTGAGTTTTGGAAGAAGCTCGTCCGGAAAACCTTCGCCGGTATCCTCATGGATAATCCGGACGCAGTGCTCGCCGTCTATGATATCTTCTCTTGCCTCGATCCGGATATGCAGATCCTCACCTATGGCAAGGTTGTGTTTGATGGAGTTCTCGCTCAGCATCAGAATCATGCCGGGAAAGACGGAAGCGTCATGGCTGAGATTCATCACATGAATATCTGTGGTAAGGCTGTTGGGGTAACGGATTTTCGTCATCTCGAAATAATCGCTCAGATGCTTGATTTCCTCCTGCAGGCTGACCATGGATTTGGTGGAGAGCGTGTAGCGCAGATGCGAGGCAAGCAGGGTGATTAACGACTTCATCAGCGCAGGATCCTGGTTGGTGTTATTCAGGGAAGAGAGCGTGCTCAGGCAGTTGATCAGAAAGTGAGGGGATACCTGGTTCTTCAGGCTCTGCAGCTCATACCGGTTTTTGGCAAGCTCCGCCATCAGCACTCTGTTCTGCATGTCCGAGAGCTGCCCGTTCAGGATGCTGATTTCCTCGAACAGTTCCTTGATCTCGATGGTTTTTGGCGGCGGAAGCATAAGGTTCAAACTGTTCTCCCCGTTCGCTCCGGTCTCACGCAGCATCGCGGAGATACGGCGGAGGCTGTTTACAGGTTCGGATATGAAAGCGCGGACAAGGAGATAAAAAACTATAGAACCCGCAGTCAGGACAAGGATCAGGAGCAGGCTCACGATGTAATAGGAGCGGAGACTGTGCTGGATCTGTCTGGTCGGGACAAGGAACACCAGCTGGTCCGAGCAGTTATTGATCTCCGCAGTGATCTGAAGATATTCCTGCTGCCCGGACCCGGAGGAAGAAGGCAGCCGTATGCGCTTGTTCCCTGCGGAGTAGACATACGAATCAAGCATCGGTCCGGGACTGTGACAGATTCCGGTTTCGGGCGAAGCAAAGAAAATCAGGTGGTCAGCGGAAAAATCCGGAGAAGAATACTTCTGCAGCATGGAAGAAAGACCGATCCAGGCACCTCCGATCTTGCCGCTGTAGGACATGTATTTTATGAGATAGCTGTCGTCACCGATAGTCTTGAAGAACCACTGGTTATTCGTTCCGGCAATAAAATCGCTTAATCCTTCTCTGCCCATGGTATCCCTTAATTCCTGAAGAATGGCGGAGGGAGTGGAGGAGGAGTTGCTGTTGATTGCGGAAACATAACTGTCCGACTCGGGGACATAAAAGAACATCCCGTCGACCAGAGAGTAAGACGGTGTATATTTCTGAAGATAATTCATGAAGCGCGCCCTGGTGATATACAGCTCGGGCTTGCCGGAGGCCGCCTTCATGGTGGAAAGATCATTATTGCTGATCAGGGTGGTCAGCACGAAGTTCTGTACGTTAAGCAGCTCCGCGTTCATCTGCTGAGCCGTGTTTTCGGTGAATTTGGAGTAGTTGTTCTCGGTCTGGGAGAAAAGAATCTGATAGATCCAGATGTCGAGAATGATCATGATTGAGGAGAGCAGCGCATAGGTGGCAAGGAAAAGAAGAAGTATTCTTCTTTTAAGAGAGTACGGTTTTTTATCCGTCGTTTTCATGTCTTCGTCTTTCAAACAGGAATCCTTAAAGCGTGCCGGAATTAATGCGCTTTAGGCAGCGCGATACTTACCCAATTTGAAGTGTAGCCCTTCGCTTCGAAGAAGTCAAACGTTAAACCTGTGCTGATCAGTTTTCTGCAATCTTTGTTCAAAATAAGTCATAGATAGGGGCGGACGGACTAAAGGAAAATGAAAAAAACTGATCTTCGTCGGAAAATACCGCAGGCGGGTCTGATAATCCGGGAATTCCGCAGGGACGGGCAGCGTTTCGGATGAAGAAGAACAGGAAAGGAGAAAAAGATGAAGGACTGGAAAGACAGGATTAAGGGAGACTACAGCGATATCCGGGGCGTGCACCACGGATGGCGCAAGGGAGTTTCCATCGAGCAGATCGAGAAGGAGCTGAAAATCGCCCACGAGAAGCTGGGCATCAATTCCGTCCGCTGCGGCATCTTTGAGAGGATGTGGAAGGAGAATCCGGACGAGACGGAGGAGAGATACCTGCAGTATGTCCGGCTTCTTCAGAAATATGACATGACCTTTACCTGTACGCTCTCGAGCGGCAACGGCTATTTCGAGTATGAAAGCCTGACCGAGGAGGAGTGGAAGGAGAAGCGCTATTATCTGGAGCGCATTGTAAAACTGGTCGGCAAGGAGCCGAATCTCCTCATGTGGGACGCCTATAACGAGCCTTTCTGCAACGAGTACCTGTACAGCGTGAAGGATACGGATCCCGAGGAGTACAAAATCCGCTACAACAAAATCCGCGCCGACTTAAGGAAGCAGGTGGAGATGCTCCGGGAGCTGGACGACGACACGCCCATCACGGTAGGTCATGAGAAGGTGGAGCATCTTGAATCGACGAACGATCTGGTGGACGTGATTGCCTTCCACGATTATCTGACCACCCGAAGGGAAGTCGGGGAGGTGTACGAATTCGCGAAGAAGACCTCCGAAGAATGGGGCGGAAAGCCGGTGGTCAACAACGAGATGGGGTGCATCGGCAGGGCCAATCCCTACGAGATCGAGCTGGAGTACTGCCAGAAATACAACTACGGATACTACATCTTTAATCTGATTATCGAGGGCTTCTGGGGACCTCTTCACGGAATCATGTATCCGGACGGCACCATCCGCGACCCTTCGATTGTCGCCGCGATACTCGGATTCTACCGCAACCGCTCGGCCAGCCGCATCCTCCCCATGGGCAACAGGGAGCAATATGCGCAGAAGGCTGTTGACCGCGTGAAGAACGCACTGGCAATCCGCGGGATTGAGTCGCTCTTCCTGAAGAAGGAGGCGCCGCTTGACGAGATCCTGGACGCTGCCGAGAACTGCATCAACATACTGGAGTGCTGTGAAATCGTTCCGATGGATAATCCGCCTTCGGTGAAACTCTTCGAGTACAGAGCGATGCCGGAGGAGCAGAGGAACCGCGAGGAAATCCGCCGGTTTGCCTATGCGCAGGCGAAGCTTCTCATGGAGTATTACAGTCTTTATGACTGATTCTGGTGCTGCCGGCGATTTCTCATGAAAGTGTAATCTCTGCTCAAGATAAGGTATTTTTACCGGTAAGGCCGCCGGATAAAATCAGATTATCAGATAACCGCCGGATTCGGCATAATCCGGCATCACCCCAAAGGAGGCATGTATGAAAAAGATTGTTGCAATCCTTCTTAGCCTTGTGATGAGCATGACCATGCTCGTCGGCTGCGGAAGCAGTCCTGCCCCGTCAGGAGGCGGCGCGCCCGCACCCGCGGCGGAAGAGGAAGCCGAAGCTGCCGAGCCTGCAGGCGAGGAAGCAGCTGCTGAGGAATCGGATATTATCACCGATTTCGGCGGCGAGAAGATTACCGTCGTCATGTACGGCGGCAACCCTGAGCAGCCCGGTGTCGAGCGTGTGTTCAAGAAGATCAACGACTATTTCATGGACAAGTGGAATATCGACGTTGATATTCAGTTCTTCACCTTCGACAACTATGTTCAGGATACCAACCTGATGCTCTCCGCCGGTGAGCAGTGCGATATCTTCTGCTCCGGCCAGCTGAACTTCACCTCTACCGTGGCAAACGAGAGCTGCTACAACATGTATGAGAATGACCTCATTCAGAAGTATGGCAAGGATATCCTGAATCTTGTCGATCAGGCATTCTTAAACGGCGCTACCGTTGACGGCGCTCTGTACGGCATCCCGACCATGCGTGACCTTGCAGTCGGCATGTGGTGCATCGTTATCGCCAGAGAGTATCTGGACGGAATCGGCTTTGATTATTCGAACATCGATACCGAGGCCTGCAATCCTGCTACCCCCGAGGAGATGACCGAGCTGTTTGCCAAGCTTCATGAGGCATATCCGAACATCAACGTGATTTATCCCTGGGGACGCAATCTGCTGAACCAGAAGTTCGTCTATGATCCGATCGGCGGCGATGATTTCGGCGTCCTTCTGGATCCCGTCAACAGCCTTGAGGTTTCCGATCTGTTCTCCTCTGACATGTTCATGGATTACTGCAAGCTGATGTATGAGTGGCAGAATGCCGGCTACATTTCCAAGGATGCTGCGACTCAGACAGAAGGCGGCGGCACCCAGATTATGGCAGGCACGCTGATGGCTGATACCACCGGCGGCAAGCCCGGCATCGTCCGTCAGAAGGAAGTGGAGCGCGGCGATATGGATTCCATCGCTTTCCAGATGGGTCCCAATTTCGTCCGTGCCGAGCAGGCAACCGTTGCTGCATGGTCCATCAATTCCGACTGCGCGAATCCCGAGGCAGCCATGGTGGTTCTGAATGCTCTGTATACCGATCCGGTCGTCACCAACCTCATCCTCTGGGGCGAGGAGGGCATCGACTATGTCTTCACCGAGGACGGACACATCGACTTCCCTGAAGGCCAGGATAAGGACAGCTCCGAGTATTACAACATTACTCCCGCATGGGCACTTCCCTGCGAGTATACCACCTATGTCCGTGTAGGCGATGCGATTGATCTGTGGGATCAGACCATCGAGTTCAACAACACTTCCGACAAGTCCAAGGCAATCGGCTTCAGCTTTGACAAGTCCGATTACAGCGCAGAGTATACCGCTCTGATCAACATCTGGGATGAGTATGCACCGGCTCTGCTGTACGGCATGGTCGATCCTGAGGTTACCATCCCCGAGATGATCGAGCGCCTGAAGGCAGCTGGTCTGGATGAGTACATCCAGGCGAAGAGAGATGCTGTCGAAGCCTGGGCAGCAGGAGAATAAACCAAGCTAAGACGCTGAAATAGTATCCTCTGATATGGGTGGAATGGAAACTGTGTTTCCATTCCACCTTTGATAAAGGAGAAGCTGTACGTTATGAGCGCGAAAGTGAAAAACGCAGGACCGGCTGCGGTTCGTCCGCAGCAGAAAAAACTGGCGAAAAGGATCAAGCGGTTCTTCCCCGTTTATATCATGGCGCTGCCGGGACTGACTTACCTTTTCATCAACAACTATATGCCTCTTCCCGGACTGGCTCTGGCGTTCAAGAAATATTCCACCAAAAAGGGAATCTGGGGCTCTCCCTGGATCGGACTGAAGAATTTCCGCTATTTGTTCAGAACACAGGATGCCTGGATTATCACAAGGAACACGATAGGGTATAATCTGGCGTTTATTATATTAACAGTCATACTTGCTGTCGCGGTTGCGATCATTCTCTCGGAAATGACGACGAAGTGGAAGAAGGTCTACCAGTCCGTGATTCTGCTTCCTCATTTCCTTTCCATGGTTATTGTCAGCTATCTGGTTTATGCCTTCCTCTCCGCGGAACACGGTTATTTTAACTGTGTCATATTCCCGGCGCTGGGCATAAAAGAGATCGCCTGGTACAACGAGCCGAAATACTGGCCGTTTATCCTGGTCTTTGTGCATATCTGGAAGGGTATAGGCTACAGCTGCATCATTTATCTGTCCACGATTCTCGGTTTTGACAGGGAGATTTATGAGGCAGCCGCGATTGACGGAGCTTCGAAGCTGAAGCAGATTTCCACCATAACGCTTCCGCTGCTTCGGCCGACGATTATCATGATGGTCCTCCTGGCCATCGGACGCATTTTCTATTCCGACTTCGGACTGTTCTATCAGGTGCCGCAGCGTTCCGGTATACTTCTGCCGGTCACACAGACTATTGATACCTACGTGTACCGCGGACTGCTGGAGCGCAATGATATGCCGGCAGCGACGGCTGCAGGTGTGTATCAGTCGGTGGTCGGCTTCATCCTGGTCATGTCCGCGAACCTGATCGTCCGGAGAATCGATAAGGACAGCGCGCTGTTCTGAGCGGGGAGGAGAGCGATGAGAAATTCAAAGGAAGAAAAACGGTTTCAGATCTTCGGCAACGTTGTCATGATCATCATGAGTTTTCTTGCGGTCGCGCCGCTGATCCTTGTTGCCATCGTGTCACTGACCGACAACAACACGCTTATTGTCAACGGCTACCGGTATATCCCCGAGAAGTGGAGCCTTGCCGCGTATGAGTACATTTTTGTGAAGAACCCTCAGATCATCAAGGCTTACGCGGTATCCTTCGAGCTCACGGCGGTCGGAACAGCCTGTTCGCTGTTCCTCACGACGCTTCTTGCCTACGCGATCTCCAGGCAGGGGCTTCCCGGCAGGGGACTGATCACATTTCTCGTGTTCTTCACGATGCTGTTCAACGGCGGTCTGGTTCCGCAGTATATTAACTATGTCAATGTGTTCCATGTGAAGGATACCTTCTTCGGTCTTCTGGTTCCGAACCTCATGATGAATGCATTCAACGTCATGCTGATGAAGTCCTACTTCGTTTCGAGTATACCGAGTGAGATCCTGGAAGCGGCGTACATAGACGGAGCCACGGAGACGCAGACGCTCATAAGGGTAGTGATTCCGCTTGCCAAGCCGATTATCGCGACAATCGGGCTTTTCGCAGGAATTGCTTACTGGAATGACTGGACGAACGGCTATATTTATCTGGCAAAGAATTTCAGCCTGTATTCGATCCAGAACCTGCTCAACCGCATCGTGCAGCAGATCCAGTACCTCACACAGAGCAGCGATTCCAACGCGGCGGCTCTTCTGGCGGATCTGCCTACGGTTTCCGTCCGTATGGCAATGTCCATCGCCGGTGTGTTCCCGGTACTGATTATTTATCCCTTCGTGCAGAACAACTTCGTCAAGGGCATCACGCTCGGCGGCGTTAAAGGTTGATCGCAGGGAGGGGCCCTCTGGGAGGAGCCTGAGAAGCGAAATACATCAAATCAAAGAAAAAGCCCCCGGGACATCTCCCCGGGGCTTTTGTTCGGACATCGCCTTCCTGCTGTGGAGGGCGTTCTTTATATGCAGGCAGAGAGAAGAGTTCTGCCTGCGGCAGGATTATTCGGATTCGATCACATGGCACGCCTTTTTCAGTGTGTCGAGAAGCTCCATCATATAGTCGAGGGCTTCCTGCACGTCTACGTCATTTCTGCGTCTCATGGAAGCGATTTTGGCCGTCGGAGGATAGGCCATGGGAACCAGTTCGCCGCCCTCAAGAAGGTTGGCAGCATATTCCGCGACTTCAAGCACGTCCTCGACCTCGGTGCTGTGGTCGAACATTCTCTTGTTCTGCCGGACGGATGCGGTGACCCTCTGTCCGAGGATAAGTGCGCGGGTGACATAATCCTCCTGGTTGACATCGGTGCGGATCGCGGTTTCCGTGCGGTTGCGGAAGCATCCCATGATCGCGGCGACGATGGAAGGATCACGGATTGTGCCGTCATCGTAGAAGACGCCGTGCACCCTGGACCACATGCCGTTTCCGATCATCAGCTCGAAGAGATAGAAGCCGATGCCGTACTCGTCGTGGAGCTGGATGGACATGTCGTAGGGGTTTGCCCGCCCTATGCAGCACATCTCATTATTGACAAGGGGCTTATTGTATTTCTTTCCCAGTTCGACGGCCATGTCCAGCATGTCCCGCATGCGTTTCCTGGTAGGGAAGTAGTCGTGGAAACAGATAACATCCACGAGGTCCGCGGTACCGCTGGGTTCGGTCTCATAAATGTAGATATTTCCGACACCGATATCGTGATCCGGATCGGTCTTCTTGACGTAGCGGCAGAAATGACGAACGATTTCCCAGGTCTTCTCCTGACGTTCCCTCAAGAGATTCAGATCCGGCGGATCCTGGTAGTCCTGCATGTATTTCGGCTCGATATCGTACCATGTCACAAAGTTGTCGGTGTATCCGGGCTCGTTTGCGATATCCCACCAGAGAAGGCCCTCCTCGTTCCCGATAGCGGAGAGGATGTCGTCAAAATACTCCTCGCCGAGGTGCCAGGAAGACGGATCCTCGATAGTTTTTGCGAGCGGACGAAGTCCCGGCTTGTCCGTTAACATCGGCGGTGCGCTCCAGTCCTCCTCAAGGAAGCGGAAGCCAAGAAAGAGGATGGGATTTGACGAAACACCGTGCTTCCAGGCGGTTTCCACAAAATCTTTTACATTGGCGAGGAAGAGTTCCTTATCCTCCCTGTAGGCCTGATAGGAAAGAAAAACTCTGGCGCTGTTCAGGTGAAGTTTTTCCGCGTAGCCCATGTCCCTGTCGCAGAGATCATGATCATAATCCAGCCAGCTGCGAAAGAAATTCAGGCTTTTTCCGGGTTTTACCGGCGGACTGTAGTTAAATCCGCGAATGCTGCTGTAGTCGACTGCTTTTTTCATCCGGACCTCCTTTTATGCGGTATTCGTACCTTAACAAGGGTTAAGGCGGTTCCGGAATCAGCAGAAGCTTAAGCTGCCGGAACCACATATTCTAACACTAATCCTATCCGCCGGATATTTGGGCGCTCAAGGGCATTTCCTTACAGAAGATTACACGATACTGATATTATGGTATAATGCGGTTCGGTCAAAAAGGTTCTCTTAAAGGAGAGTAAAGATATGAAGCTTGGTATAGTCGGACTGCCCAATGTAGGCAAAAGCACGCTGTTCAACTCACTGACAAAGGCCGGTGCGGACGCGGCCAACTACCCGTTCTGCACGATCGACCCCAACGTGGGAGTGGTTGCGGTGCCGGATGAGCGCATAGAGAAGCTTGGAGCGATGTATCACTCCAAAAAGATAACCCCCGCGGTTATCGAATTCGTGGATATCGCCGGACTGGTCAGGGGCGCCTCGAAGGGGGAGGGCCTCGGCAACCAGTTCCTTGCCAATATCCGCGAGGTGGATGCTATTGTTCATGTCGTCCGCTGCTTTGAGGATGACAATGTCATCCATGTGGATGGGAGCGTAGATCCCTTAAGAGATATTGAGACCATCAACCTGGAGCTGATTTTCGCGGATCTTGAGGTTGTGGAGCGCAGGATCTCCAAGGTCGCAAGGACCGCAAAGATGGACAAGGAAGCGGCAAAGGAGAAGGAGCTTCTGGAGCGCATCAAGGCACTTCTGGAGGACGGAAAGCCTGCGTCTGCACTGCCGGAGGATGAGCTTTCGGACGATGACAGGAAATACCTTTCCGGGTACAGCCTTCTGACAGGGAAGCCGGTAATCTACGCCGCGAATGTCTCCGAGGAAGATCTTGCGGATGACGGCGCGGGCAACGCGGGCGTCGCAGCGGTCCGGAAGTATGCCTCGGAGAACGGCGCTCAGGTCTTTGTGATCTCCGCGCGCATAGAGGAGGAGATTGCCGAGCTTGACGATGAGGAGAAGGCGGAGTACTTAAGCGAGCTGGGAATTAAGGAATCGGGGCTCGATAAGCTCATTGCCGCAAGCTACACCACTCTGGGACTGATGAGCTTCCTTACTGCCGGCGAGGATGAGACCAGGGCCTGGACCATAAAGATCGGGACAAAGGCACCGCAGGCCGCGGGCAAGATACACTCCGATTTCGAGCGCGGTTTTATCAAGGCGGAAGTGGTCAACTATGAAGTCCTCTTAAGGGAGGGATCACTTTCGGCGGCGCGAGAGAAGGGCCTCGTCGGAATGGAAGGCAAGGACTATGTGGTAAAGGACGGAGATGTCATTCTTTTCCGCTTTAATGTCTGACAAATGCCTTAAGGATCAAGAAAGCGCCGCTTCACAGAGACAGCGCATCAAACAACGGAGGAATGAACCATGCCGGATATCATGGGAACGATGGATATCGCCTTTCCCCATCTGGGCATATACCTTAAGGATGTCCCGAAGATTATTCAGATCGGAAGCTTCACCATTGCCTGGTACGGCGTCATACTCGCCGCGTCAATGCTTCTTGGCATAGCCCTGGCGGCGAAAGTCGGGAAGATGACCGGGCAGAATCCGGATATCTACTGGGACGTCTCGGTGGAGATGATCATTTTCTGCATTCTCGGCTCAAGAACTTACTATGTCATTTTCTTCTGGGATTCGTACAAAGATAATCTCATACAGATTTTCAATTTACGGGGCGGCGGGCTCGCCATCTACGGCGGTGTGATTGCCGGAGTGCTCACTCTCTGCCTTTACAGCCGCAGGAAAAAACTGAACCTCTTCCAAGTGCTGGATACGGCGGCGTACGGACTGGTCCTCGGCCAGATCACAGGCCGCTTTGCCAATTTCATGAACCGGGAGGTGTTCGGAAGGTATACAGATTCGCTTTTCGCCATGAGAATTCCTGCCGTAATGGTAAGGGAGCGGGATATTGATGAGACCATCCGCGCGCATATGGCGGCGGGAACCAACTATATCCAGGTGCATCCGACCTTCCTCTACGAAAGTCTCTGGAACCTCGGCCTGCTGATCCTTCTCTTCTTCCTGATGAAGAGAAAGCGCTTCCACGGAGAGATCACCCTGATCTACTTTTTTGTCTACGGAATCGGCCGCGCATGGATCGAGGCAATCCGCACGGATCAGCTTTATATCGGCCATACCGGCATCCCGGTATCGCTGGCCCTGGGGCTTGCGATGGCTGCCGTCTCCTTCCTTATCTGGCTTGTCTGCATGATAAGGATAAAGAAGGGCGTATTCGTTCCATTTTCCTCCACAAAGGAGCCGGAAGAGAACAAAAACTCTTGATAATATGCCTCTGAAGGGCAATATCGGACAAGTTTGGTGACATAGGAGAAAGTACCGGAAAACCGGTACTTTCTTTTATTTTTGGCCTGTTTTTGCTTGAAAAGGGAGCGATGTGGAGTTATTATAGTTGCAGGTGGAGAGAAATGGTTTGAAAGGGAGATCTGCGGCTCATCTGCCGCTTCCTGAGGAGCCTGTCCGCCGGCCGACGTCGATCTGAAAACGCTGTATACGGTGATTTCTTATGTTTATGGGGCAGTTCAGCCATTCCCTGGACGAGAAGGGAAGGCTGATTATTCCATCCAAATTCAGGGATGAGCTGGGAAGGCAGTTCGTTGTAGCCAAGGGTTACGACAGCTGCCTGTATGCGTACAGCAACGAGGAATGGATGAAATTCGCCTCAGAGATAACGGAACTGCCCGAGACTATTGAGGACAACCGTATCAAGCGCCGTTATTTCCTCTCGACCGCAACGGACGTCGAGATGGACAAGCAGGGAAGAGTGCTGATTCCTCCTTATCTGAGAGATGCGGCGAAGATCGACAAGGACGTGATGATTGCCGGCATCGGGAAGAAACTGGAGATCTGGGACAGCGCGCTGTGGGCGGAGGTCACCGGAAGCGCTGCGGCTGAGGAGATCGCGAGACGATAGTTCACCGGAGAGCCGAATGCGCAAGAGAGAGTTGGACGATGGAATTCCGTCATGAATCCGTACTGCTTAACGAAGTGATCGAAGGGCTGAATATACGCCCGGAAGGCATCTATGTCGACGGAACGCTGGGAGGAGGCGGACATTCCTTCCGTATAGCGGCAAGACTCTCCGGAAACGGGAGACTGATCGGGATCGACCAGGATGCCGATGCAATAGAGGCGGCAGGCAGACACCTTACGGTCTACAGAGACCGGTGCACTCTGGTAAGAAACAATTACGAGAATTTTGCCGTAGTTCTGGACAGCCTCGGAATAGGTCAGGTGGATGGAATACTGCTGGACCTCGGGGTCTCGTCCTACCAGCTTGATAATACCGAGAGGGGATTTGCCTACAGCCAGGACGCTCCGCTGGATATGCGGATGGATCAGGACGCTTCCCTCAGTGCAAGAGATATAATTAATTCCTGGTCCCCGGAGGAACTGACCAGGATACTGCAGGAGTACGGCGAGGAGCGCTTCGCCGCAAGGATCGCAGAGAAGATCGTGAAGGAGAGGGAGAAGGCACCGATCGAGAGAACGGGAGAGCTGGCAGCCATCGTCCGGGCGTCCATTCCGATGAAGATGCAGGAGAAGGGCGGAAATCCCTGCAAGAGAACCTTCCAGGCGATAAGGATAGCCTGCAACAGGGAGCTGGAGGTGCTGCAGAACTCCCTGGGAGAGATGATTGACAGACTGTCTCCCGGAGGAAGGATCGCTGTAATTACGTTCCACTCCCTGGAGGACAGAATTGTTAAGACGGCATTCCGCACAGCGGAGAACCCCTGCATATGTCCTCCCGAATTTCCGGTCTGTGTCTGCGGGAGGAAATCGAAAGGACATCAGGTTACGAAGCGGGCGATCAGGCCAAGCGCTGCCGAGACAGAGATGAACAGCCGCGCGAAGAGCGCAAAACTAAGGATTTTTGAGCGGACCGGCGATCCGCAGTCTTGAGAGGGGAAAAGCCCTGAAACATAAGGGCCGGAGAAAAAGTGAGTTCCAGAGGTTATTACAACAACAGCAGAATATACGGAAGATCTTCCTCACTGCGCGACAGCCGGGAGTACAGAACCGGTCAGTCGGGCAGGACGAATTCTTATGCCCGCAGCACCTCTGGCCATTATGTATATGGTTCGGCAGCAAGGGCGGTGTACCCGGAAAGAGATAATCGCCGGAAGGAAGATCTCCACCGGAAAACTGCGCTCCGAAGAAGCGGAAATTATGCTTCCGTGCTGCTCAAGAGCCTTATCGCGGTAGCAATGTTTGCGCTGCTTTTTGTCATGGGAATTCACTATGTCATGCTGATGAGCAATGTCACGGCGGCAAAGAACAGCGTTACTTCGCTGGAGAACCAGATCAAGACCCTGAAGGCCCAGAATGACCAGCGCGAGGTGGAGGTTCACAGCACCATAAACCTTGACGAGGTCAAGTATATCGCGATTACCGAACTTGGAATGAAGTATGCGTCAGAGGATCAGATCATCACCTACGAGAACCGCTCTGACGACTATGTTCACCAGGTGAGCGAGATCGGAAATTAAGCCCGGCGTCCGGAGGACTTCGTCCCGCGCCGGGCTGGTCCTTTTATCGCCCGCCATGCGCGCTCGCGTGACAGATGTCCCGCTCGCGCCGGGCTGGCGCCTTTGATGAATCGCCCGCCAAGCGCGCTCGCGTGACAGATGTCCCGCTCGCGCCGGGCTGGCGCCCTATCGTTCAATGAAAGAGAAAAGCCTCATAAATGCAAGCATTTATCGGCTTTTCTCTTTCATTGAACGGCATGGCTTGTAGTTTGTGCTATAATGAACCGATGTACTATCGGTTCATTTTTATGTGAGGTGAGTTTGGCTTTGACTCCGGCAGGTAATTCTTCCAGACTGAATTCGCGCTATTTCGAGCGCTTTATGCATACCAAGCTTCACTTTCTCTTTCTCGCGATGGGGCTGATCGCCCTCTTTCTGATTTACCGTGTCTACGACATCAACCAGAGCAGCGGAAACGAATACAAGCGCCAGGTATTGATGCAGCAGTCCTATGACAGCGCGGCAATTCCGTTCAAGCGCGGAAATATAACGGATCGTCATGGCACAGTGCTTGCTTCAAGTTCTCTGGTCTACAATGTCATCCTTGACTCCCTGGAAGTCCTCTCTGACGACGACTACATGGAACCTACGCTTAATGCGCTTTCCCAGGCGTTTTCCACAGATACTGCAAAACTGAGGAACTATATTATTGCCAATCCTCAGTCACAGTATTATGTGGTCGCGAAGAATGTCCCTTATGAGGCAAAGAAGAGTTTTGATGATATTGTCGCTTCCCAGGAGAAGGGCGTTGCCAATATCAAGGGAGTCTGGTTTGAAGAAGCGTATATCCGCAGTTACCCCAACGGCTCCCTCGCCAGCGGGCTTCTTGGGTTTTCCGGGGCGAACAACACGGGAAACTACGGGCTGGAGCAGTATTACAACGACACCCTTAACGGAACTCCCGGACGGATTTACGGCTATATCGATGATGTCTCGGGTGTGGAAAAGACGATCATCGATGCGACAGACGGCAATAACCTTGTACTTACGCTCGATGCAAATATCCAGAGCATTATCGAGAAATACCTGCAGAAGTTCAACGACGATCACGAGAATGCGGTCCGTATAGGCAACGGAGCGCGGAACATCGGCTGTATCGTGATGAACTGCAACACCGGTGCTATTCTGGGAATGGCCGACTATCCGGGATATGACCTCAACGACCCCTACGATGTATCCAGGCTTGTCGGCATGACAAAACTGGATTTTACGAAGAACGATGCGCCGATGCAGGATGACTATCTGACGGAGGAGGACGTCGCCGCCCTCACCGAGGAAGAGGTCGGCAAATACCTCAACGCACTTTGGAAAAACTTCTGCATCTCCGATTATTACGAACCCGGTTCAGTGGCCAAGCCCTTTACCGTTGCGGCGGGGCTGGAGACCGGCTCCTTTTCCCCTACAGCCACCTATCTCTGCCAGGGCAGCCTCACCGTCGCCGAGGGAACGGAACCGATCAAGTGCCATAATGTCTATGGCGACGGTGTCCTGACGGTGGCGGAGTCCGTGGAGCGGTCCTGCAACGTCGCTCTCATGCAGATGGCCTTCCAGGAGGGCAAGGAGACCTTCACCCACTTCCAGAATGTTTTTAATTTCGGTCTGAAGACCAATATTGACCTTGCGAATGAGGCAAGGACCGATTCGTTTATCTACAGTGCGGACAATATGGGCCGCGCTGACCTTGCGACCAACTCCTTCGGGCAGAATTTCAACGTGACCATGGTCCAGATGGCCGCGGGCTTCTGCTCTCTGATCAACGGCGGATATTACTATCAGCCTTATCTGGTTTCCCGTATCACCAGCTCCGGCGGAGCAGCAGTGCGCAACATTGAACCCCGGGTGATTAAGAAGACGATTTCGGAGGAGACCAGCGACTGGATAGTTTCCTACTGCAACCAGGTTGTGACCGGAGCCAACGGCACCGGCAAGACCGCAAGGCCGGCAGGATATATGATCGGCGGCAAGACGGGCACTGCGGAGACGCAGCCCAGAAACATGGGCCAGTATGTCGTCTCCTTTATGGGCTACGCGCCTGCGGATGACCCGCAGATCCTGATCTACGTCGTCGTGGACAGGCCGAATGCCATCTTCCAGGACGATGCGAAGTTTGCCACCGGAATTGTCCGAAACGTACTGACGGAGATCCTTCCTTATCTGGGATTCCCGATGACGGAACCCTTAAGCGAGAAAGAGATGGCGGAGCTCGAGGAATTAAAGAACTCCGGAACCATAGCTATGGGTGTGAACACGATCTCCGCCGTCCCGGACGAAGTGATTCTCGATGAGAACGGAAATCCGGTTAATCCGGAGAATGCGGCAGGCGAAAACTCCGGAGAGAGCGGGGAAGGTGCTTCTGACGGAACAGGGGACTCCGGTACTTCCGGGGAGAGCCCTCCCTACGGAATTGAGTGGGAGAGCATCCCGGAGACGGATGAATCGTGGAAGAATTTCCCCGTGGACCCGGAAACCGGCTATCTGAGGGATCCCGAGACGGGAAATCTGGTGGATCCGGAGTCAGGACACGTCTTTGACAACATTTATGTACCGGAACACAGCGCGCAGGGCAACGGTGCGGATGAGACGGCTGAGGGAGCGGAAGCCGGGCAAGGAGAGTAAACGTTGAATACCAATACTTCTATTCTGAAAATCGCGGCGCTGTTCTGGCCCATGCTGGTTTCCTTCGTCGTTGTGGCGGTCACGGGACCTTTCCTCATTCCTTTCCTGAGGAAGATCAAGGCAGGGCAGACGGAGCGTGACGACGGTCCCAAGAGCCATCTTTCCAAAACCGGGACGCCGAACATGGGCGGACTGATGATCCTTCTCGCGCTGGTGCTGACCGGTGTCTTCTGGGCGACCGTCCGGCACTGCAGCGAGATCTTTCCGGTGCTTATCCTTACGGTGGGTTTCGGGGCGGTCGGCTTTGCCGATGATTACATCAAGGTGGTGCTTAAGCGCTCGAAGGGTCTCTCCATCAGGCAGAAGATGATCTGCCAGATCGGCTTCGCACTGCTTTTTGCCTGGTATGCCTCAACGATCCATCACATCCCTTTCGCGATGATCATCCCATTCGGCGGAGGACGGACTGTTGACCTGGGATTCTTTAATATTCCGGTACTGCTCTTTATCGCCGTTGCGACAGTCAACGGAACCAACTTTACCGACGGGGTGGACGGGCTTGCCTCGAGCGTCACGGCCATCGTCGCCGCGTTTTTTACCCTCGTCGCTTCCTTCGTCGGATCCAATGTCGCCCCGCTCGGCGCGGCGATGATCGGCGCGCTGATGGGTTTTCTCCTTTTTAACGCGCATCCTGCAAAAGTTTTCATGGGAGACACGGGTTCGCTCGCGCTTGGGGGGTTTGTTACGGGGATGGCATATATGCTTCAGATTCCCCTGTTTATTCCCATTGTCGGCTTCATATATTTCATCGAGGTCGTCTCGGTGATCATCCAGATCGTGTATTTCAGGAAGACACACGGTAAGCGCTTCTTCAAGATGGCGCCGATCCATCATCACTTTGAGCTCTCCGGGTGGTCGGAGACGAAGGTGGATGCGGTATTCACCATTGTCACCGTGCTTCTTTGCGGTCTCTCCTTCATCGCGCTGAGATAAGGCGGATAAGAACGGCAAAACTTAAGGCTGCGCCGGTATTGTCCCGGGCATTCCGGGAAGTATAGAGCGGTGCCGAAGCATAGAATAAGGTCAGGAAGTATAAGGAAATGATCAGTTTTGAAGGGAAAAAAGCGTTGGTCATCGGAACAGGGATCAGCGGAGTGGGTGCGGTTCATATTCTTCGCGCCGCGGGAGCTTCGGTGACCGTTCTTGACGAGAATGAGAAGAAAACCCCGGAGGACATCCGCGGCGCCCTTGACGAGGCAGATCAGGGAGAAACCGAAATCGTCGCGGGGAAGCTTCCGGAGTGCCGGTATGATGAGTTTTCCCTTGTTGTCCCCAGTCCCGCCGTGCCGTCCGACACCGGCGTTGTAGCTGCGATGAAGGAGAGGGGTATTCCGGTCTGGTCCGAGATCGAGCTGGGGTACAGAATGGCTCCGGGGCGCGTTCTGGCTATTACCGGGACGAACGGGAAGACTACGACGACGACCCTTGTCGGCGAGATCATGAAGGCTTTCTGCCCGGATGTGTACGTCGTCGGAAATATCGGCTTCTCCTATGCGGGAATCGCCGACAGGACAGGGGATGAACCGACCTTCGTCGCCGAGGTCAGCTCATTCCAGCTGGAGAACGTGGAGAAATTCAAGCCTGCGGTCTCTGCGATCTTAAATATCACTCCCGACCACCTGAACCGGCACCACACGATGGAAAACTACATCGCGGCGAAGGAGGCAATTGCGGCAAGGCAGACAAAGGACGAGGTCTGCGTGCTCAACTATGAGGATCCGGTGCTGAGAGAGTTCGGGGAGGAAAGGTGCCCGGCAAGGACAGTGTTTTTCTCCTCAAAAACCAGGCTTGAGAACGGATATTATCTCGACGGGGAAGTGATTTTCGGGGCGGAAGAAGGAAAAAGCACTCCCCTGATGAATGTCCGGGAGATGAAGCTTGTCGGCGTCTGCAATGCGGAGAATGTCATGGCGGCAATAGCGATTGCAGAGGCCGCCGGCGTCCCGATGGAGACGATAATTCCGGTGGTGAAAAGCTTTAATCCGGTTCCGCACCGGATTGAGTTCGTTGCTACCAAGAGAGGCGTGGATTATTACAACGATTCCAAAGGGACCAATCCGGACGCTGCAATTCAGGGAATCCGGGCGATGACCAAGCCTACTGTCCTGATCGGCGGAGGATATGACAAGGGCAGTACGTACGACGAGTGGGTCGAGGCTTTTGACGGAAAGGTCAAGGAAATCGTTCTCATCGGGCAGACGAGGGAAGCGATAGCGGAGTGCTGCAGGCGCCACGGCCTTACGGCAATTACCCTATGCGACTCCTTCGAGGAAGCGCTTGAACACTGCACCGAGGCTGCGGAGCCCGGCGACGCCGTGCTGCTTTCCCCCGCATGCGCGAGCTGGGGAATGTTCCCGAATTATGAGGTAAGAGGCGAGAGGTTTAAGGACTATGTCACAGCCCTATAATTCCGGCAGAAGACCGGGAACAGCCGGATATCCGTCCGGGGCGGGAAACGCGCCCGGGAGAACGGGAAGACAGGAGCGCCGGCCGGCGGAGGAAGCGCCCCGACGCGCTGCGAGGTGGAACTGGTCGGATATCTCGCTGGTTTTTATGATCCTGTTTATCCTTGCCTTCGGGCTTATCATCCTGTATTCCGCCAGCTATTACGACGCCGCGATGAACCGCGAGAGCAATTATGATCCCATGTTTTATCTTAAGAAGCAGGGGACCTGGATGATGCTCGGCCTTGCGGCGATGTTCCTTGCCTCGCTGATTCCCTACCGCTTCTGGTGGAAGGTATCGTACGCGGCCTACTTCGGCTCCCTCCTTCTGGTAGCGGCCTGCCTTGCGTTCCCGAAGGTGAACGGCGCTCACCGCTGGATCCGGCTTGGGAGCTTCAACCTGCAGCCGGCGGAGCTCGTGAAAATTGCCGTCATCATACTCATGGCAAGAATGATTGTCACGAACGGGCGCAAACTGAAATACCTCAGGACGAATTTCCTCATAATGGTGATGCCGCTTGCCGCAAGCGCGCTGATTTACGGGATAAACAGCAACCTGAGTTCGGCAATAATCGTGACGATGATCGCCTTTTTCATGCTGTTTGTCGGCGAGGAGAAGTGGCTGAGATTCTTTGTGGTAACGGGTCTGCTTGTGGGAGCCGCGGCGCTTCTTGTTCATCTTGTCCTAAGCAATACGAGTTCCGCCGCCGTGGAGGGAGCTTACCGCTTCCGCCGCATCATCGCATGGCAGGATCCCGAAGCCTATGCGGCCACCTGGGGTTTTCAGACGATACAGGCGCTCTACGCCATCGGTTCCGGCGGTTTCATGGGGAAGGGCCTCGGCAGGAGCCTCCAGAAGCTCTCCAATATCCCTGAGGTGCAGAACGACATGATTTTCTCGATTATCTGCGAGGAGCTCGGGCTGTTCGGCGCGATCGTCGTGCTTCTGATGTTCGGCTATCTCTGCTACCGGCTGATGGTGATCGCGGAGAACGCAAGGGATATCTACGGTTCGCTTCTGGTTGTGGGCGTGCTTGCGCACATCTCGGTCCAGGTTCTGCTGAATATCGCGGTGGTGACCAATACGCTTCCCAATACGGGCGTAACGCTGCCGTTTATCAGTTACGGCGGGTCTTCGGTGCTGTTTACCCTGGCAGAGATGGGAATTGCGCTCAACGTGGCGCGTTCGGCAAAACTGACGTAATTGTGTGGAGATCGGGATGGACGAACTTAGTGTCCGGGAGCGCGCCAAGGCGCTCAGGGACGCGGAACGCGACGAAAGAAAAGAGGAGCGGAGAAAACAGCGGGACTGGCGCAGGGCAGGAAGACAGTACAAGCGCCAGCTGTTCTACGAGGAGCACCGGAAGGGGATTATCCGGCTTGCCGTGCTCGCTTCGGCACTCGCCGTGGTTTCCGGCGTACTCTACTATGTTTATACCAGCCATGAGGTGACGAAGGTCACGGTTACCGGCAATACACTGCATTCCGACGATGAGATCATTCGCACGGTCACCGCGGGGCGCTTCGGGAACAACACGCTTTATTTAAAGCACAGGTATGAAGGAAAGGAGATCACGGATATCCCTTTCGTGGAGAAGCTGGTCGTGGAGATCCCCGACAGGGATGAGATCCGGATCACGGTGTACGAGAAGGCGCTCGCGGGCTATGTCAACTATCTCGGGTACTACATGTATTTTGCCCGGGACGGCACGGTGGTGGAAGCTTCCGACGAAAAGGTCGCCGGAATACCGGAGGTTACGGGATTATCTTTCAGCCATATCGTGATGCATGAGAAGCTTCCTGTGGAGAACACGGGGATCTTCGAGAGAATACTTGATGTAACACAAAGGCTCAACAAATACTCTCTGACTGTGGACAAGCTCTATTTTGATCATTCCGGCAACCTGACCTTGTACTACGGGGATGTCCGGGCATATCTCGGAGCGGATAATTACACGGATGAGAAGATCTCGAACCTCTCGCACATCCTGCCCGAACTGGAGGGCAGAAGCGGAACAATAGACCTGTCCGGATACACGCCGGATCAGCAGATTATTTCATTCGCTGACAAAAAACCGATTGAATAATCGGATGGACGATTGTATTATAAAAAGGACGTACTGTCTCCAATTTCATGCTGAATATACCCGGAATACAGGTTTTGCGGGCTTTGGCAGACAGTACCTGGAATGCCATCTTGTTAAACGCGGAGCGTTTATTCATAGTAATTAAGTAAGGAGACACAGCCCTATGATCGAAGTAAGAGAAGACAACAGAGAATCCGCCTGCAAAATAATTGTTATCGGTGTCGGCGGCGGCGGAAACAACGCAGTTACCCGCATGGTGACTGAGGCAGTTACTGGTGTTTCTTTTATCGGAATCAATACAGACAAGCAGGCTCTGGACGCGTGCAAGGCACCGAAGCTGCTCCAGATCGGCGAGAAGACGACCAAGGGGCTCGGCGCCGGCGCAAATCCGGATACCGGTGAGAAGGCAGCGGAGGAGAGCGCAGAGGAAATCGCTGAGGCGATCAGAGGCGCGGACATGGTGTTTATTACCTGCGGAATGGGCGGCGGAACCGGCACCGGAGCAGCGCCTGTTGTCGCAAAGATCGCCAAGGAACAGGGCATCCTTACTGTGGGCGTTGTGACCAAGCCTTTCCGTTTCGAGGGTACCGTCCGTATGAAGAGGGCGGTCGCGGGCATTGAGAAGATGAAGCCCAACGTGGATACCATGATCGTCATTCCCAATGACAGACTCTACGAGATCATGGACCGCAAGGCCTCCATCACCGAAGCTCTCCGCAAGGCGGACGAAGTGCTGCAGAAGGCGGTCCAGGGGATTACCGACCTGATTAACAAGCCTTCCACCATCAACCTGGATTTCGCGGACGTGCAGACGGTTATGCGCGGCAAGGGTCTTGCCCATATCGGAATGGGCGAGGGCAAGGGAGAGAAGAAAGCCCAGGATGCGATCAAGGAAGCGGTGGAGAGTCCGCTTCTGGAGACCACGATCGACGGCGCGACGGATATGATCATCAATATCTGCGGCGATGTCACCCTCGACGACGCGTACGAGTCCATCGGATATGTCCAGTCCCTGGCGAACAGGGATGTCAACATTATCTTCGGTGTCCTTTATGACGACGCGAAGAAGGACAACTGCTCGATCACGGTCATCGCGACCGGCGTTGGCAGGAGCAAGGAGGCAGAGGCAGAGAACGCTTCGGTCTTCAATAACCAGGTGAACAGAATGCCTCTTCCTACGATGAACAGGCTTTCCGGCCAGCAGGGAATGCCTGCCGCACCCCGCACTCAGGACGCAGGCAGCGTAACGATGGGAACGATCTCCATGCCCAACATGAATCCCCAGCCCGGGCAGGCGGCGCAGACACCGGTGTACAGGCCCGCTCCGCGCGCGACCTCTCTGAGGAACCTGGATGTGCCCAAGTTTATGAGCAACAGCAGCAATCTTCGTCCGAGAAACACAGATGACTCCGATTACGGGAGGAACTGATTCCCTGAAGCTCCGGGAGGATCTGCGGGAAGCTGCCGGCACAGCAGCGCGATGAATGAGATAACGGTTCAAAGCAAAGCATCGGATGGGCGGGCATCAGCCAGCCCATCCGATTGAATTCGGAAAAAAACTTATGGACACCGGTCCGAATTCGTGATATATTGTCTATTGTTGTTCGGGGATATAGCTCAGCTGGGAGAGCGCAGCGTTCGCAACGCTGAGGTCGCGGGTTCGAATCCCGTTGTCTCCACTTAGGGAAACGGAAGTATGCATTACGCATATTTCCGTTTTTTTCTGCAACGAGCCATGTGCCGTGATCCGGCAGTAAGGCGCAAAGCATCGCATAAGTTTTACACTGCAGCTGCTTTGTTTATGGCTTAAGCTTTCGTATCACCTTTCTCTGCAGATCGGTGATGACTCCGGAAGAAGACAGGCCGTTTCTGGCGGAGGAGGCCGTTTCATAGATAAGCGATGCCCTGAGGTCGGCCTCGAAGTGGGAGAGACTTCGCGCGTCCAGGAGACGGCGGTCCGATGCAGGGCGGACAATAAGCGGGATCCGGGAGGTTCTGCCAAGAAGGGACAGAAGTGCCCCGGCCCTGCTTCCCATGCCAAGTATTCTGGCATATCCCGGTCCGGGATCGGTACGGCTGTCGGTGAGCATGTCCCTGCGGATTTCCAGAAGAATATGAATAAGCGCCCTGCTGACCCGGGTATAGGTGAGGTTCTTCGTCTTGAGCTCCATGGTCAGGCCGGTGATGGTGTTCACGCTGTTCAGGCGGGAAATAAGCCTTGAGGCGATGTCCCGCGTTACGTCCGCGTACTGCGAGAGGGTAAGAACCGCCTCTTCCTTCCTGTCGGGAAAGAAAGGATAGAGCCCCCGAAGCTTGCCGAAGAGCATCGGGGAAAAGTCGTCGATTCCGATGGGACAGGGATCGGATGCTCCGGAGGAGAGCAGTGCGGCCCGGAGCTCGGAGGCGTGGGGAGCTTCGATCCTGGGGATAATGACCGGGCGGATGCTGCTGCCGGATGCGCGTAATGTGCGCAGATATTCCACTGCAAGGATATCATTAGGGGTGGAGGGGGATAAGGAATCCCCGCCAAGGGCGCTCTCCATGGCGGCGGGATAGGATTTCCCTCCACGAAGGCCGGAGCGGAGCGCTTCTTTAAAGGAAGGAGATTCCTCCTTGTCAAGGCGTCCGGAGAGAGCATTAAGGCGTCCGGGATCAGCGCACTCTGACCCAAACGCGATGTCCGTCACCGCGCCGAGGGAATCGAGCAGCCGTATTCCTCCGGCGGCAAAATGGCCTGCCCCGGCGGTGGCGTAGACACAGGGAAGCTCGATTACCAGATCGGCACCGGAGGAGAGAAGCGCTTCCGCACGGGAATATTTGTCATAAACTGCAGGGATTCCCCTCTGGGTGAAGTCCCCGCTGAGGACAATCACGATGAAATCTGCCCCGGTAATCCGTGCCGCCTCCGCAATGAGGTGCCTGTGGCCGTCATGAAGCGGATTGCACTCCGCGATAATTCCGCATACTGTACTCATGCGGTCATTATAACACGCAATCTGTCAAAATTGACAAATAATTAACAAAAGAGAGGGCTTTTTTTGTACTAATTTGAGGTCATTCGTTGCCCGGCTGTGTTATATAAGGTAAGATAATCTATCAGGAGTTTTTCCTGGAACCAATAGTTGTGCTTGTGAGGATAAAAGAGATGTCATTTATCGATGGAATCAAGGAAAAAGCCAAGAAGGACAAGAAGACCATAGTTCTTCCGGAGACTATGGATAAGCGTACACTGATGGCAGCGGCAGAGATCGTCAAAGAGGGTATTGCCGATCTTATTCTCGTGGGAGACAACGAGAAGATCATGGATGGTGCCCGCTGGCTGGAACTGGATTTAAACGGCGTAAAGGTCATTAATCCCCAGACCACGCCCAAGCTGGACGATTATGTTGAAGTGCTCTATGAGTGCCGCAAGGCAAAGGGAATGACCCCGGAGATGGCAAGGGAGATCCTCCTGACCGATTACCTTACCTTCGGCGTGGTCATGGTCAAGAACAACGACGCGGACGGCATGGTGGCCGGTGCCTGCCACGCTACGGCGGATACCTTAAGGCCCGCGCTCCAGATCCTCCGCACCGCGCCCGGCGTGAAGCTGGTCTCCGGATTCTTTATCATGGATGTTCCGAACTGCGAGTACGGCGAGCACGGAACCTTCCTTTTCGCGGATTCCGGACTGAACCAGGATCCCGACAGCGAACAGCTTGCCGCGATCGCGGACAGCAGCGCCAAGAGCTTCCAGGTCCTCGTCGGAGCAAAGCCTGTGGTAGCCCTGCTTTCCCACTCCACCAAGGGCAGCGCGAAGCATCCCCTTGTAGACAAGGTTGCCGAGGCCGTGCGCATTGCGCATGAGCAGTATCCGCAGCTTCTCGTGGACGGCGAGCTCCAGGCGGATGCGGCGATGGTTCCCGAGGTTGCGAAGCTCAAAGCCCCCGGAAGCCCGGTCGCAGGCCGCGCCAACGTCCTTATTTTCCCCAATCTGGATGCCGGAAACAACGGTTACAAGCTTGTTCAGCGCCTCGCGAAGGCAGAGGCCTACGGCCCGATGCTCCAGGGCATTGCCAAGCCGGTGAACGATCTCTCCAGAGGCTGCTCCTGGGAGGATATCGTCGGTGTCGTCGCCCTTACCGCCGTCCAGGCACAGCTCGCTTAAGCATTCGTTTTTTTATCCCGGATTCCTTAAGAATTCCTTGACAAGAGATTTATGCATCCATATAATATGTCTGTTGTCTGATTTTATGCCAGTTGAGATGGCTTTAATGAGGCCTTAAGCTTTCCCGAAGGGGAACAGCAATAAATCCCGGATAATGTTGGGAATGCTAAGGAGGTGAAATCCTATGTCGATCTGCCCGAAGAATAAATCATCCAAGAGCCACAGGGATATGAGAAGAGCGAACTGGAAGATGTCTGCTCCCGCTCTGGTGAAGTGCAGCAAGTGCGGTGCCCTTATGATGCCCCACAGAGTCTGCAGGAAGTGCGGCACGTACAACAAGAAGGAAGTCGTCACCGTCGAGGATTAATCCTCTTCATCATTATGTGGATTGAAGGCCGGCACAGCGATGTGCCGGCCTTTTCCTATCGCCGGGGAATGCTTTACGGCCCGTCTTCCCGCAGAGCCGGAATGAGCCGGGGACTTCGTATTTGCTTTTTATGTTCTAATTCGCTATAGTATTTAAGATATTGTCCGGCAGTGAACCTTAGGGGGAAATTATGTCTGTGACGAGAATTGTTGTGGATGCCATGGGCGGCGACAACGCCCCGGGCGAAATCATAAAGGGTGCGCTCGAAGCGCTGCCTCTTTATCCGGACGCGCACATTATCCTCTCCGGCCGCAGGGAAGCAGTCGAGGCCGGGCTGTCCGGGAAGAGTTATCCTTCGGACAGGCTCGAGATCCTGGACGCCCCGGAGGTCATCGAGACGGGGGAGCCCCCGGTGAAGGCGGTCCGCACCAAGAAGGAATCCTCGCTGGTGAAGGGGCTGATGATGGTAAGGGGCGGAGAAGCAGATGCCTTCATCACGGCGGGAAGCTCCGGCGCCACCCTGGTAGGAGGACAGATCATTGTCGGAAGGATCAGGGGAATCGAACGTCCGCCGTTTGCACCGATCATCCCTACTGCGGCCGGACCTGCGCTTCTGATCGACTGCGGGGCCAACGTGGATGCCAGGGCGTCACATCTTGTCCAGTTCGCCCAGATGGGTTCCATCTACATGGAGAACGTCGTGGGAATCCGCCATCCGAGGGTCGCACTGTTAAACATCGGTGCGGAGGAGGAGAAGGGCAACGCGCTCATCAAGGAGACGATGCCGCTCTTAAGGGAGCTGACCAACATCAACTTCATCGGAAATATTGAGGCCAGGGATATCCCGGCCGGCGGTGCGGATGTCGTGGTCTCCGATGCGTTCGCCGGAAATATCGCGCTTAAGATGTACGAGGGCGTCGCGGCGACGCTGCTCTCCGAGATAAAGAAGGGAATGACCTCTACATTGCGCGCAAAGATTGGAGCCCTGCTGGTGAAGCCGGCGCTGAAGGAGACTCTGAAATCATTTGACGCTTCCGCCTACGGCGGGGCGCCCATGCTGGGACTCACGGGACTGGTTGTCAAGACACATGGCAACGCGAAGGCAAACGAGATCAGAAATGCCGTCGGACAGTGCATTGAGTGGAAGGATAAAGCCATCAACGACAGGTTTGTCGAGGAAATGGGACTTAAGAAGTAAGGGAGGTTCAACATGGAACTCGAGAAATTAAAGGAAATCATCAGCCAGGTCTTAAGCGTAGATGCCAATGAGATCACCGAGGAGACCAGGATCACCGAGGACCTCGGGGCAGATTCCCTGGATCTTTATCAGATCGTTCTCTCTATCGAGCAGGAATTTAATATTTCCGTCGAGGATGAGAGAATCGAGAAGGTGACCACCGTCGGCGACGCGTTAAAACTGATCACGGAAGCGGTGAACGGTGGACGGGCATAAGACTTCAGGAATGCCCCATCTGTCATCTGATCTGCTGGAGGAGCGTATCGGTTACAGGTTTAAGGACCGGTACCTTCTTCAGTGTGCGCTGACCCATACCTCTTTCGCCAATGAGCAGAGGATCCGGAACTGTGAGGACTACGAGCGTCTGGAATTCCTCGGTGACGCTGTGCTGGAGATGGTGAGCAGCGCTTTTCTGTATACCCGCTATCCCGGGGCAAAGGAAGGGGAAATGACGAGACTTCGCGCTAGCCTCGTCTGTGAGACGGCGCTCGCATACTGCGCGAAGGATTTCGGCCTCTCGGATTTCATCCGTCTTGGAAAGGGGGAGGAAGCCGGAGGCGGCAGAGCGAAGGAGTCCATCATCTCGGATGTCTGTGAGGCGCTGATCGGGGCGATGTACCTCGACAGCGGCGGCGTCGAAAGCCCCAGGGAGTTTATCTATCGCTTCATTCTCTCCGATCTGGAGAACAAGCGCCTGTTCTATGACGCGAAATCCAAACTTCAGGAGTATATTCAGCAGCAGAACGGTACAATTGAATACCGCCTTCTGGAGGAGAGCGGCCCCGGACACATGAAGCATTTTGTTGTCTGTGCTGTAATAAACGGCGAGGAGCGCACAGTGGGCGAGGGACGCTCCAAGAAGGAAGCCGAGCAGAATGCGGCGTTCGAAGTTTTGAAACAGATTAGGGACATTTCCTAGCACCGGTCAGACATGTATCTTAAAAGCATAGAGATTCACGGTTTCAAATCCTTTGCAAACCGGATCAATTTTCAGTTTCATAACGGGATCACGGCGATTGTCGGACCGAACGGCTCCGGCAAAAGCAATGTCGCCGATGCGGTCCGGTGGGTTCTCGGCGAGCAGAGGGTCAAACAGCTTAGAGGCGCGTCCATGCAGGACGTGATCTTCTCCGGAACGGAGGCGAGAAAGCCGATGGGTTATGCCTATGTGGCGATCACGCTGGATAATTCCGATCACCAGCTGGCCGTGGATTACGACGAGGTCACTGTTGCGAGGAGGCTCTACCGCTCGGGGGAGAGCGAATATCTGCTTAACGGTACCGCATGCCGGCTGAAGGACGTCAACGAGCTTTTCTACGATACCGGCATCGGCAAGGAAGGATATTCCATCATCGGGCAGGGCCAGATCGAGCGCATCCTTTCGGAGCGCCCGGAGGACAGGCGCGAGCTTTTCGATGAGGCGGCCGGAATTGTCAAATTCAAGCGGCGCAAGGAGACAGCGGAGAAAAAACTCTCCAGCGAACAGGAAAACCTTGTCCGCGTCCGCGATATCATCCAGGAGCTTGACAAGCAGCGGGGCCCGCTGGAGAAGCAGTCGATAAAGGCCCAGGATTACCTGCGTCTGAGAGAGGAACTTAAGCGTCTCGAAGCGAACATGTTTCTTATCGAGAACAAAGATCTCACGGCCAGGCTGAATGAGACTGCTGAGCGAAGCGAGACAGCCCGGCGGGATCTTGATGAGGCCAAGGAGGAGTTTGAGCGCATCCGCGCGGAATACGATCTCCGCACGGCCGAGCTCGAGGAACTGGAGAAGGGCATCACCGAGGCAAGGGATGAAATCGCCCGCACCAATGTCGTCCGCGGACAGCTGGAGGGGGATGTCAAGGTCTACCGGGAGCAGATCAAGGCCGGAGAGAGCAGTATGGCCCACTTCCGCACGCGGCTGGGAGCGATCAGCACGGAGCTGGATGCGAGGAAGAAGGAGCGCGACGATGCTCTCACCCGCTGCCAGGCGATAGAGGTCCGGATGAATACCCTGTCCGCCGAACGGGCAGGGGTTGCCTTTGAGCTGGATACGACGAAGGAAAGCCGGGAGGGGCTCGAGCAGAAGATCGATGAGGGCCAGAGCGCCATTATCAGGGCCCTGGAGGAGAGAGGAGCGATCCGCTCGAGAATTGCGGGAATCGCGGCAAGCCGGGAACAGCTGGAGATCCGCCGGGCGGAGCTGACGTCAAAACTTGTCCGGGTCCGGACCGACGAATCCAGGCAGGATGAGCTCATTGCCGGTTTTGAGGCAGATTTCGAGCGCGTAACCAGAGAGATCGCCAGGGATAAGGAGGAGCGCGCGTCCGCCGACAAAGAGCTGGCCGGGATGAAGGACATCCTGGCGGAAAACGACCGCATACTTCAGAGGGAGAAAATCGCCTATCACCAGGACCGCACCAAGCTGGAGCAGCTTCTCAACCTCACGGAGCGCTATGACGGATTCGGCCAGAGCGTAAAGCAGGTGATGGAGCACAGGTCCGAGGAGAAGGGACTGATCGGGGTCGTGGCCGATCTGATCAAGACAGATGCCGGCTACGAGACAGCGATTGAAACCGCCCTGGGAGGCAGCATACAGAATATCGTCACCGAGGACGAAGCAACGGCGAAGCGCATGATCTCCATGCTGAAGCGGGAGAAAGCGGGACGCGCGACCTTCCTTCCGCTGGACAGCATGGAGAAGGGCCAGAAATTCCGCGATGAAGCCGCCCTCAGGGAACCCGGAGCGATCGGGCTGGCCTCAACCCTTGTCCGGATTGACCCCAGATACAGCGCGGTCGCGGAGAGCCTTCTCGGAAGGATTCTTGTGGTGGACAGCTTTGACCACGCTTCTGCGATCGGGCGCAGATATCATCACGCCTTCCGTATTGTCACGGTGGACGGCGAGATGTTCATTCCCGGAGGCGCAGTCAGCGGAGGAGCGTTCAGAAACAGCTCCAATCTTCTCGGAAGGCGCAGGGAGATCGCCGAGCTTGAGGAGAAGGTAAAGCAGCACAGGGAAGCCGGGGAGAAGGCCGAGGAGGCAATCGAGAACACCAAGAGGCGCAGAAATGAGCTCCGCGCTCTCATCGCCACATCGGATACCCGCATGCAGGCCCTGCTGATCGAGCAGAACACGGCGAGGCTCAACGTCATCCGCGAGAAGGAAAAGAAGCAGGAGACGGAGGGCAGCTACGAAGAGATGCGCGCGGAGGCGGTGTCTATAAAGGACCGCACCGAGGAGCTTGTCGCGGAGAAGAACGCCGCGGAAATGCAGCTTGCGGCATCGGAGCGCACGGAGAAGGAAACCACGGAGGCCATAGAGAAGCTCCAGGCCGAGGTGGAAGTTTTTACGGGAAAAGAGGCGGAACTTGGCGACAAGGTCGCGGAGTACGACATCGAGCTCGGCCGTGTCAGGGAGGCGCTCTCCTTCGAGCAGCAGAACCGGGACCGCGCGGAGGAGGAGCTCTCCAGAGTGGAGTCCGAGCGGAAGGAGATTGAGGAGAGCATCACCTCGGGAACCGGGGAGATCGAGGAGAAGAAAAGCGCGATAGAGAAGATCGAGCAGACGATCCTTGCATCCGCGGACGTTCTCTCGGATGCGGAGAAGAGGCTTAAGAGCGGTACGGAGAGAAAGAATGAGCTCTCCGCAGAACAGAAGGGATTCTTCGACCGCAGGGAGGCGCTCTCCGACCAGATAAGCGGTCTGGACAAGGAGTGCTTCAGGCTCAGTGCCCAGAGGGAGAGGCTGCAGGAAACCCTCGATTCCAGGATTGCCTACATGTGGGATGAGTACCAGCTGACACTGGGCGACGCGTACGGGCTTCAGGATGAGACGCTCACCGAGCCTAATCCGATGAAGCGGAGGATCGGCACGCTGAAGCAGGAGATCAGGGATCTCGGACCGGTCAATGTGAACGCAATTGACGAGTATGCCGCGCTGATGCAGAGGTATACCTTCATGAAGGGCCAGTACGACGACCTGATCGAGGCGGCGGAGAGCCTGAAGGGGATAATCAGTGAACTGGATACGAACATGCGGAAGCAGTTTAAGGAGCAGTTCGCCCGGATCAACAGGGAGTTCAACGAGGTTTTCCGCGAGCTCTTCGGAGGCGGAACAGGTTCGCTGGAGCTGATCGAGGACCAGGACATTCTGGAGGCGGGAATCCGGGTGATCGCCCAGCCTCCGGGCAAGAAGCTGCAGAATATGATGCAGATGTCCGGCGGGGAGAAATCGCTCACGGCAATAGCGCTTCTTTTTGCGATACAGAACCTGAAGCCCTCGCCCTTCTGCCTCCTGGACGAGATCGAGGCGGCGCTGGACGAGAGCAATGTCGTAAGGTTTGCGATGTATCTGCACAAACTGACGAAGTTTACGCAGTTTATCGTGATCACCCACAGAAGGGGAACCATGGAGCAGGCGGACCGCCTTTACGGCATTACGATGCAGGAAAAGGGCATCTCCGCCCTGGTCAGCGTGAGCCTGATCGACAAGGACCTGGACAATTAGTCCGCGGCGGCTGCCGGAAAGTCTGAAGGTCCGGGAATACCACGTCCCGGAAGAATGGTGGCAGGATGAAGTTTTTCTGGAAGAAAGAGAAAAAGACTGTCGGGGAGGAAATCCGGGAGCAGGAACCGGCTCCGGTAACGGAACAGGCTGCCTCCGTACAGGAGGAGACAGAGGATGCGGCGCAATCCGTGCCGGCGGAAGAGATTCCCGGGGAGCAGGAAGCGAAGGGGATTCCGGACCCGGAGGACACCGCGGCGGAAGCACAGGCTCTTCCCGGGACACCGGAAACCGCGCCGGAGAAGCCGGAGGGGAAGGGGTTCTTCGCCCGCCTGGTCTCCGGACTTGCCAAGACGAGGAACAGCATCGCCGGAAGCCTCAACCGGGTCTTCATGCGCCACAGCCAGATCGACGAGGACTTCTACGAGGAGCTCGAGGAGATCATGATCACCGGTGATATGGGTGTGGAGACCACGGACAGGATCCTCACCGAACTGAAGCGCCAGGTGAAGGAGAAGAGGATCAGGGAGCCGGAGGAATGCAGGGAGCTCCTGATAGAGTCCGTAAAGAACCAGATGAAGGTCGGGGAGAACGCCTACGACTTCGAGAAGGGACCCGCCGTGGTTCTGATCATCGGCGTCAACGGGGTGGGCAAGACCACTTCGGTCGGCAAGATGGCCGGAATCTACAGGGCGGCGGGAAAGAAGGTACTGATCGCGTCTGCCGACACCTTCCGCGCTGCGGCCAACGAGCAGCTTACAGAATGGGCTCACCGCGCGGGTGTGGACATCATTAGTGCCCCTGAGGGCTCCGACCCTGCGAGCGTCGTGTTTGACTCGGTGAAGGCGGCGAAGGCGAGGGGAGTGGATATCCTCCTCTGCGACACCGCGGGGCGGCTGCACAACAAGAAGAACCTGATGGAGGAGTTAAGGAAAATCGACCGAATCATCACCAGGGAGTTCCCGGAGGCATACCGGGAGAACTTCATTGTCCTGGACGGCACGACAGGACAGAACGCGCTCTCCCAGGCCAGGGATTTCGGAGAGGTGACAAACCTTACCGGCATCATTCTGACCAAGATGGACGGAACCAGCCGCGGAGGCATCGCGATCGCAATCCAGGCGGAGCTTGGCATTCCCGTGAAGTTCATCGGTGTAGGGGAACACCTTGAGGATTTCCAGAAATTCTCGCCGGAGGAATTCACCAATGCGCTGTTTGCGGAGCTTCCGGACAGGCAGGAGTAAGGGACGGCACTATAGAAAGGTTTTATGGAGGAAACGGCATGAGCGGGGAACTGCTTACACTTGACCGCTTTGAAGAAGCTTATGAGACGGTATCCAGGGTCACTCTAAGGACAGAGCTTACCTATTCGGATTACTACAGCGAGCTCACCGGGGCGAAGGTCTATCTGAAGCCGGAGAACATGCAGCGCACGGGGGCATATAAAATCAGAGGCGCTTACTACAAGATTTCAACGCTCACGGATGAGGAGAGAAGCCGCGGAATCATCACCGCGTCAGCGGGGAACCACGCCCAGGGTGTGGCATACGCAGCCCATGCGTACGGCGCCAAGGCTGTGATCGTCATGCCTACGACGACCCCGCTCATCAAGGTGAACAGGACCAAGGCTCTTGGAGCAGAGGTCATACTGTACGGAGACGTGTACGACGAGTCCTGTGAGCACGCCTATCAGCTCGCGGAAGAGAACGGCTACACCTTCATTCATCCCTTTGACGATCTCATGGTCGCCGCCGGGCAGGGCTCAATCGCAATGGAAATCATCAAGGAGCAGCCCCTTACGGATACCATCCTGGTTCCCGTGGGCGGAGGCGGACTTGCCGCGGGAGTCTCCACGCTTGCCAAGCTTCTTAAGCCGAATATCCGCGTGATCGGCGTCGAACCGGAGCAGGCGGCCTGCCTTAAAGCTTCCTTCGAGGCAGGCAAGGTGACCACGCTCGACAAGGTGAGCACGATCGCCGACGGCACGGCGGTGAAAACTCCCGGAAGCCTGATTTTCCCTTATCTCCAGAAGAACCTCGATGAAGTCGTGACAGTGGCCGATGAGGAGCTGGTCATGGCCTTCCTCGACATGGTGGAGAACCACAAGATGGTTGTGGAAAACTCCGGGCTGCTCACGGTAGCGGCACTGAAGCATCTTGATCTTGCGGGACACAAGGTGGTCTGTGTGCTGAGCGGCGGAAATATGGATGTGATCACGATGAGCTCCGTCGTCCAGCAGGGGCTTATTCTCCGGGACCGCATCTTTACCGTATCCGTGCTGCTTCCGGACAAGCCGGGCGAGCTCTCCCGCGTCTCCGGGATCATCGCGGAGGAGAACGGAAATGTGATCAAGCTCGAGCACAACCAGTTCGTCTCCATCAACAGGAACGCGGCCGTGGAGCTTCGTATCACGATGGAAGCCTTCGGAACGGAGCACAAGAACACGATTCTCGGACGGCTGGAGAAGGAAGGCTACAAGCCGCGTCTTGTGAGGACCGCGGTTTAGGCCGCGCCATAGGATAAATCTGGGCGAAGAGGTGGCGTTATGGCTCTGGACGACTTGAAGAATACCGGAAAAGAGGATGCTTCCGGACATGAGATAACGGCGAAGGGGTATATGCGCTATCTCGTCAATATCCTCGTCCTGTGCGGCATTATTCTTGCGCTGACTGCCGCGGTGGTTTTCCTTCTCATAAGGCTTGGTACGCAGGGAAGTGAATACAGGGCCCTGGAGGAGGAGCTTAGTGCGATAAGCGAGGGAAAACAGTACTATACGGACGAAGAGCTGAAAGCAATGACCGCGGAGAGCGGGGAGAGAGAGGCAGTCAGGGCACGGAGCGCCCTACTTCAGCAGATCCAGAGTTCGCTGGAGTCCGGCGAGAGCACGATCAGCATGCTCCGCAAGCTTTTCCCCGGAGATCTGGTGGTCAAGAACGGGGAGAAATACTATTTTTATCCTGTGGATGCCGAAGCGCCGAAGAACGGATTCGGCGGCAGGGATTTCCGTCTGGATGACCAGGGACATCTCACCTATGTCGGGGAAGAAGATGTCGGAACCGTCCTGGGAATTGATATCCCCGACGCTTCCGCGGTTACTTCGTGGGAAGACGTAAAGGAGAGCGGCGTGAGTTTTGCCTTCCTGAAGATTTTCCGGGAGGAGGTCTCGCCGGAGGATGGCGGGACGTCTTATGTGCCCGACGAATCCTTTGCCGGGAATGTCCGTCTGGCCGGGGATGCCGGCATCGAGACGGGCGGAAGCTTCAGCCTTGGCGCGTCGACAGCCGATGAGGCGGAGGCTGCCGCCGATGCTGCGGTGCAGGTCCTTAAGGCAGCGGGACTGGAGGAATGCCCCGTGGCGCTGGTCGTGCTTCCGGGCACGGAGGACCAGGCTGGCCCCAGGCTCTCCAGGAGCGAGTGGACGGGGAACGTTCTTGCCGCGGCGGCAAGACTGAGGGAGAACGGCTATCAGCCGGTGATCCAGGGGACGATCGCATCGTTTACCATGATGCTTGAGATCAGCGAGCTGGAGGAGCTGGACAAATGGATAATGAATTACCGCGAGGAGCTCTATTATCCGTATGACTTCACCTACTGGCAGTATGCGACGACGGGACAGGTAAACGGCATCACCGGCAATGTCAATATGGACATCCGCGTCTTCCGCATCGGACAGTGACAGCCAGGCACACATCCCGGTATCCGGCCGGGCGGCCTGAGAAAATGAATTGCAGTAAAGAAAAAACACTTGACACACCCCGGCATGCCTGCTAAAGTGTACCTTGCATGCGCGCCGGGGGTTTTTATGCCCCGCGATGCGCAGGGGAGGCTCCGGCAGGCGATGATCAGCGAAGAAGAACGGATTGTAATCATGGGCAGGCTGTACGATTTCTACGGGCAGCTGCTGACCCCTCACCGCCAGCGCATCTATGAGATGGCCGTCTATGAGGACCTTTCCCTGGCGGAAATTGCCGAGCGGGAGGGAATCAGCCGGCAGGCGGTACACGACCTTCTGCGCCGGACGACGGCGATGCTGGAGCAGTACGAGGAGAAGCTCAGGATGATGCGCCGGTTTGACGCGATCCGGGCGATCGCCTCTTCGCTCGAGGACAGGGAACTGGCTCAGAGAATCATAAAGGAACTGGACTGAAATGGCATTTGACAGCCTCACAGAGAAACTGAATAAGGTGTTCAGAAGCCTCCGCGGCAAGGGGAGGCTCACGGAGGCGGATGTCCGTGCTGCGCTTAAGGAAGTGCGCATGGCGCTGCTCGAAGCCGACGTCAATTTCAAGGTTGTGAAGCAGTTTATCGCGTCGGTGGAGGAGCGCGCAGTCGGCACCGACGTCATGAACGGCTTAAATCCCGCCCAGATGGTGGTGAAGATCGTCAACGAGGAGCTGACCTCGTTAATGGGATCGGAAACCACGGAGATCAGGTTTGAGCCGGGCCAGGCGATCACCGTGGTCATGCTTCTGGGTCTCCAGGGCGCCGGCAAGACCACCACGGCGGCGAAGCTCGCCGGAAAGGTGAAGCTTAAGGGAAAGAAGCCTCTGCTCGCCGCGCTGGACATCTACCGGCCCGGTGCGATTAAGCAGTTGCAGGTGAACGGGGAAAAGCAGGGCGTCGAAGTCTTCTCCATGGGTGACGGGCACCGCCCCGCGGATATCGCGAAGGCGGCAATAGAGCACGCAAAACTGAACCATGAGAACGTCGTCTTCCTCGACACCGCCGGCCGTCTCCAGATCGATGAGGAGATGATGGCGGAACTCGTAGAGGTAAAAAAAGCCGTCACCGTGCATCAGTCGCTGCTGGTCGTCGATGCGATGACCGGACAGGAAGCGGTAAACGTCGCGAAGACCTTTGACGAGCGGATCGGCATCGACGGCGTTATTCTGACCAAGATGGACGGCGACACCCGCGGCGGTGCGGCGCTCTCCGTAAAGGCCGTCACCGGCAAGCCCATTCTCTACGTCGGCATGGGCGAGAAGCTCTCGGATCTGGAACAGTTTTATCCGGACCGTATGGCAGGCCGCATCCTTGGAATGGGCGATGTGCTCTCCCTCATCGACAAGGCCCAGGCAAGCCTGGATGCCCAGGACGAGGCGAAGACGAAGGAGATGGCCGGCAGGGTAAAAAAGGGCCGGTTCGACTTCAACGACTATCTGGAGAGCATGAAGCAGATGCGCAAGATGGGCGGAATCTCCAGCATACTCGGCATGATGCCGGGAATGGGGATGAGCGCGCAGGATCTCGAGGGCGCCGTGGACGAGAAAAAGCTCGCGCACATCGAGGCGATCGTCCTCTCCATGACCCCGGAGGAGCGGTCCAATCCGGCCATCCTCACACCCCAGCGCAAGTTCCGCATCGCGAAGGGGTCGGGAAACAGCATTGCGGAGGTCAACCGCTTTATCAAGCAGTTCGGCGAGATGCAGAAGCTGATGAAGCAGATGTCCGGAATGTCAGGAAAGAAGAGACACGGAAATCCTTTCGGGGGACTGTCCCTCGGAGGGAGAAAGGGCGGATTCCCGTTCTGATCCGTTGATCGTATATAACATTCATTATTATTCAGGAGGAAAAACAAAATGGTTAAGATGAGACTGGCCCGTATCGGCGAGAAGAAGGTTCCTATGTACCGCATTGTTGTCGCGGATTCCCGCACCCCCAGAAATGGCGCGGTGATCGCAGAGATCGGTTCCTTCAACCCCAATGTTGAGCCGCACGAGGTCAAGATCAACGAGGAGCTCGCGAAGGAGTGGCTGAACAAGGGTGCGCAGCCGACAACTGTTGTCGCCAAGCTGTTAAAGCAGGCGGGAGTGCGTAAGTAATCCCCCACTGGGTGAGTGCTGATGCATCAGTGGAGGAAGGTATGAAAGAATTGGTGGAAGTCATAGCGAAAGCTCTGGTGGAACACCCGGACGAGGTCGTGGTGACACAGACCGGCGAGGGAAAGAACATCAGGATCAAGCTCCACGTTGCCCCCTCCGATATGGGAAAGGTCATCGGCCGGCAGGGCAGGATCGCCCGCGCGATCCGCTCGGTGGTTAAGGCGGCCTCCACGCGGGAGAACATCCGCGTGGACGTGGACATTGATGATTGATCCGGCAGCACTGCCGGATGGAGGAAAAGCTTCAGCTTCCGTGCTCTTTGGAGAGGTCTTCTGATGGTTGATCGGTTTCGCGTCGGTATTATCACCGGAACGCATGGATTAAAGGGGGAAGTCCGGGTGCTTCCCACGACGGACGATCCCGACCGGTTCAGGTCCCTGAAGAACGTGCTGCTCACCGGCGCGGGAAAGGAAACACCGGCCTTTATTGAGCGCGCAGGCCGCGCCGGCCGGTTCATCGTCCTGAAACTCAGGGGAACAGACACCATCGAGCAGGCGGTCCTTCTCAAGGGAAAGTCAGTGGAAATCGACCGCGCTGACGCTGTCGAACTGGAGGAAGGAGAGTACTTCATTCCCGACCTGATCGGCTGTGAGGTGGTCACGGAGGAAGGACGTCTTCTGGGAAAGCTGACGGATGTCATCCTCACGGGAGCGAATGACGTGTACGAGGTATCGGGCAGGGACGGCACCCTGCTTCTCCCGGTGATTCCGGAGTGCATTAAGTCAGTCGATACGGAGGGAGGCAGGATTACCGTCACTCTGCTTCCGGGGCTGGAGGAGATTTACAGAAATTAACATGGTATTCAACATTCTTACGCTTTTCCCCGGGATGGTGGAGGCCGGCCTGAATACGAGCATACTCGGAAGGGCGGCGGAAAAAGGCCTGATCCGGATTAATGCCGTGGATATCCGTGACTATACGGAGAACAGGCACCGCAGGGTTGATGATTATACCTACGGCGGGGGTGCGGGAATGCTGATGCAGGCGCAGCCGGTATATGACGCCTATCTCGCTGCGGCCGGAGGCAGAAAGCACAGGGTTATCTATCTTACCCCGCAGGGCAGGCTCTTTAGCCAGGAGTATGCGGCGGAGCTTGCGGCGGAGGACGAGATTACCCTGGTCTGCGGGCATTATGAGGGAATCGATGAGCGGGCGCTTGAAGCGATGAACGCGGAGCCCGTGTCCATCGGCGACTATGTGCTGACCGGCGGGGAGCTGCCGGCGATGGTGCTCGTGGATGCGGTGTCGAGGCTGATCCCCGGGGTGCTTGGAAACCATGAGTCAGCGGATACCGAGTCCTTTGGCAACGGACTTCTGGAGTATCCGCAGTATTCCAGGCCGGAGGAGTGGATGGGCATGAGAGTGCCGGAGATTCTGCTCTCCGGTGATCATGCCAGGGTAGACGCCTGGCGTCTGGAGCAGTCCCTCTTAAGGACGAAGGAGCGCCGCCCGGATCTCTATGAGAAGTATATATCGGAGCATCCGGAGGAGAAGGCGGGAAAAAGAACCGGAAAACGCAAAAACATAAAGAAAACACATACAGACTTGCAATGATGTGTTTTTTGTGTTAAATTGCTAATGTTGCGTACCTGGAGATCGTTTTCGGGATGCGCACGGAAATACGTGTGTTCCTCTGTCCGGATGCATGGTCGTGTGCACGGAGTATGAACATACCGGAACAGCGCTTGTTGCGAAGGCGGCATGGCTGATGTGCCATGGCAGATGAGGCCCGGCAGAGATGCCGGAGCATTGCCCGGAGCTGGCCCAGGACGGCGCCATGACAGGAGACAGAGAAAATGAACGACATGATCAAAGAGATCGAGAGCGCCCAGTTAAAGGAGAGCGTTCCCCAGTTTAACGTCGGTGATACCGTTCGTGTACACAACCGTATCAAGGAAGGCAACCGTGAGCGTGTCCAGATGTTTGAGGGCACGGTGATCAAGATCCAGGGCGGAAGCAGCCGCCAGACCTTCACGGTCCGCAAGATTTCCTCCGGCGTCGGTGTTGAGAAGACCTGGCCGATTCATTCCCCGAACGTGGAGGGTGTTGACGTCGTCCGCAGAGGTAAGGTCAGAAGAGCGAAGCTCAACTACCTGAGAAAGCTGAGCGGCAAGAAGGCCAAGGTCAAGGAGCAGATCGCTCCCAACAGAAAGTAATGAGGGAATCAGCCGCACGGAGACGTGCGGCTGATTTGTTTAGGGCTGGGAATGCGTGGAGAGAGACGTCTTTCGGGACTTCAGTTTTATAAGAGAAAGCGCAGCATTCATCTTGGAGTGCTCCGTGAGATCATGCTCTGGGGACTCACCACCGCGATCGCGGTCTTCCTCGCGGGTGTTCTTGTCTACTTTTTCGGATTCCGCATCAGCCTTCTCGGGCAGTCCATGGAACCCGGGCTGGCCGGAGGGCAGGAAGTCCTCGTGGACCGTCTGGTTTACAGGGTGAGAGGAATACGCCGCGGGGAGGTAATCGCGTTCTACTCGGGCGGGAATGTGGAAGCTCATCCCTACATCAAGAGGGTGGTCGCTCTTCCGGGCGAGACGATAGAGCTGCGCGACGGGAGAATCTATATCAACGGCGAATCGGAGCCCGATGCCGAGAATTATGACAAGATCGAGTATGCCGGCACGCTGGAAAAGCCGATGACGCTCGCCGAGGACGAGTTTTTCGTTCTCGGGGACAACCGCAACAACAGTGAGGACAGCCGGTCGTCAGGAATTGGAACGGTCTCAAGCTCCATGGTGATCGGCAGGGTGTGGTACAAGCTTCCGGGAGACGGCATGATGATGGGAGCGGTGCGCTGAGCACATCGCTGCCAGGGACAGGTGATTTATGGATGTACAGTGGTACCCGGGTCATATGACGAAAGCCAGGCGCCAGATGGAGGAAGATATCCGTCTGGTGGACCTGGTGATCGAGCTCGTCGACGCAAGGACGCCGATGAGCAGCCGCAACCCGGACATAAGAACAATCCGCGGAAACAAGCCGGAGGTGCTGATTCTCAACAAAGCGGATCTCGCGGATCCGGAGAGAACGAAGAAGTTTGAGGAACTCTTCCTCTCCGAGGGCATCCCCGCCGTGGCAATGGACAGCAGGGATCCGTCCGCTGCAAAGCGGGTGAAGACCACGATAAGGGAGGCTGCGGCGGAGAAGATCGCGCGCGACAGGAAGCGCGGGATTGTCGGCCGTCCGGTCAGGGTCATGATCGCAGGAATTCCCAACGTGGGGAAGTCGACGCTGATCAATACCCTTGCGGGCCGCGGCGCGGCCAAAACCGGGAACAAGCCGGGAGTGACCAAGGGCAGGCAGTGGATAGCGCTAAGCCGGGAGCTTCAGCTCCTCGATACGCCGGGTATTCTCTGGCCCAAATTCGACGACCAGGAGATCGGCCGCCGGCTTGCCGTCACCGGGACAATCAATGATACGATACTGGATACGGAAGAGCTGTCGCTGTACCTTATTAACTACCTGAGGAGGGAGTACCCCGGGCTTCTGGAAGAGCGATACCGCTTTGAAGTCCTTCCGGAGAAGAAGGACGCGGAAGTTCTTTCCCTGATAGGGGAGAGCCAGCGGATACTGGCGAAGGGCGGAGAGCCGGACCTGGAGAGGACGGCGAAGAGGGTAATTGACGATTTCCGCGCCGGCCGGATCGGCCGCTGCACACTGGAGGCAATATGAATAAACTGATCAGGGGGATTCTGGAGTTTTTGATCTATGCGGCAGGAGTGCTGCTTGGAACTTATCTCATCATCCATTTCCTCGGGCAGAGAACGGAGGTGATCGGAACCTCCATGGTTCCGACACTGGAGGACGGAGATCAGCTCATCGTCGAAAAGATCAGCTACCGTTTCCACGATCCGGAGAGGTACGACATCATCGTTTTCCCCTTCCATTACGCGGAGAAGACCTATTTCGTCAAGAGAATCATCGGCCTTCCGGGGGAGCGCGTGCGCATCGACTATGACGGAACCCTGTATATCAACGGGGAAGCTGTGGACGACGGATACGGCCGCGAGGTGATGATTGATCCGGGAATCGCAGCGGTGGAGATCACGCTGGCGGACGACGAGTACTTCGTCCTCGGGGACAACAGAAACAATTCCCAGGATTCGAGAGATCCTGCCGTCGGGCCGATCAAGCGGTCCGAGCTGATCGGTCGGGTGTTTACCAGGATCTGGCCGTTTTCCCGGTTCGGATCGCTGTACGACTGACAGGATGAGGGAGGATTGCCGGCTGTGGTTGACGTGAAAACTGCCCCCGTGAGCGGGATAAGGGCCGAGCTTGCCGCCGCGGGCGATAATTCTGAGCTGCTGGACGCTTTTATCCTCTCCCACGCAGCGGATGAGCGGGAGGGCGTGCGGAAGATGACCGCAGCCGCCGTGAAGAAGCTTGCCCGCCTCGAGGCAGAGGCAGACCGGGTGAGGAAGATGCACACGTTTGAGCAGGATATCCTTTCCGATTACCTGACCGGAGGATATGTCTGCGGAGTGGACGAGGCGGGACGGGGACCGCTCGCAGGGCCTGTCGCGGCAGGCGCGGTGATCATGCCTCCGGACCGGGAGATCCCCGGCATCAACGACTCAAAGAAGCTGTCCCCGAAGGCGAGGGATGAGCTCTATAACCGTATTGTCTCCGAGGCTGTCTCCTGGGCGGTTGTCATGGTCGGCCCGGAGACCGTCGACGAGAAGAATATCCTTCAGGCAACCTATGAAGCCATGCGGGAAGCCGTGCTGAGCCTTGATCCCGCGCCGGAAGCCGTTGCTGCGGATGCGGTGCGCATTCCGGGGCTGCATCTTCCGCAGATGCCGGTGGTGAAGGGGGACGCAAAATGCTATTCCATCGCCGCGGCAAGCATCCTTGCCAAGGTGACAAGGGACAGATACATGGAGGAGATGGATGCGCTTTATCCCGCATACGGCTTTGCCGGAAACAAGGGGTACGGGAGTGCAGACCATATTGAGGCGCTGAAGAAATACGGCCCCTGCCCGATTCACAGAAGCAGCTTCATCGGGCATTTCATCGATCCGGGAACGGTTTCCGCGGTTCGTTCAACCCATGATATCGGCGCGGAGTATGAGGAGAAGGCATCGGAGTATCTGAAGGAGAAGGGGTTCAGCATACTGAGGAGGAACTACCGGACACCGCTGGGAGAGATCGACATCATTGCCGGAGATCCGGAGGGATGCCTCGTTTTCGTCGAGGTCAAGCACAGGAGGTCCATGCGCTTCGGCTGTGCTGCGGAGGCGGTAAACCGCGCAAAGAAAGAGGCGCTTACCAGGACGGCCCTCTGTTATCTTAAGGAGAATGGAATCGATCCCGGGGCGAAGATGCGTTTTGACGTGATCGCATCGGACCGGGGAAAGATCAGCCACATTGTCAACGCATTCTGAGGATTGATTGCCCGGAACGGAGATTTGCTTATGGCAGCGGAGAGAACAGCCTGGACAGGGAAAGCGGTAAACGAGTGCGCTGAATACCGGGAGAACCGGGTAATAAGAGACGGAAAGGAAGCAATGTACCTGTCCTTCCCGGTGATAGAGCGCTCCGGATTCGCAGGAACCGCCTTTACCACGAGGATCGGAGGAGCCGGCACAGGACCGTACCGGGGGGTGAATCTCCGGTTTAACTGCCGGGATTCCCGGGAGAATGTTCTCGCGAACTTTGAGACTGCTGCCTCCTTCCTCGGAAGGACTGCGCGGGATATTGTCCTGTCGATGCAGACCCACACCGACAATGTGCGGGTGGTGACGGAGGAGGACAGAGGCATGGGCGTGACGCGGGAGCGGGACTACACGGATGTGGACGGGCTTGTCACGGATGTCCCCGGGATCGTTCTGTGTACGCTGCATGCCGACTGCACTCCGCTGATCTTTGCGGATCCTGTCCGGCGGGCTGTCGGAGTTTCCCACGCCGGATGGCGCGGGAGCGCCCTGGGGATCGCGGAGAGAACGGTGAGAGTGATGGGGGAAGCCTTCGGGAGCCGCCCGGAGGATATTCTGGCGGCAATAGGTCCGGTGATTTCCGTGCGTCACTACGAGGTCGGCCCCGAGGTGGCGGAGGAGTTTTTCTTTAAGTACGGGGAAGAGGCCTTGAGGGAGAAGGAGGTTATTCTCCCCGGGGAAGGGGACAGGAGCTTTCTGGACCTTGCCCGGGCGAACCGCCTTATCCTCGAGAGAGCGGGAGTACTCCCGCAGAATATCGTATCCTGCGGCCTGTGCACCTATGAGAACCCGGATCTCTTCTACTCGCACAGGTATGTCCGGGGAGGAGAGAGGGGAACCATGGGTTCTCTTGTCACGATCCGGGAAGAATGATCCGGGAAGAAAAAAAGCCCGGCACGGGCAATTGCCGCGCCGGGTGAAGTCCGGTTTTATCCGGGCAGCTGGTCGAAGAACTGCTGCCGGTCGTATTTCTCCAGGATCTCGCGGATTTTAATGGTGGGCGAGCTGACGTCGGAGATTGCCGCGTCGTGGTTGCGGTAGTCGATGATCGTTGCGAGGTACATGCTCATGTCCGCTACGGAGAAGTAGCTTCGCTCGTAGAGCTCGGGCCTCAGATAGGTAAGATTCGTAGTGACCACGCGGTCAAAATAACCTCTCTCGAAGGCTTTGTCAAAACTGTCCAGGCCGTCGGTGAAGAGGCCGAAGGTGCAGCAGATGAAGACACGCTTCGCATGCATCTCCTTTAACTGCCTGGCAGTGTCAAGCATGCTTCCGCCCGAGGAAATCATGTCATCAATGATGATGACGTCCTTGCCGGAGATGTCGCTCCCGAGGAACTCGTGGGCGACAATGGGGTTTTTCCCGTTGATGATGGTGGAATAATCGCGGCGCTTGTAGAACATGCCGGTGTCCGCACCGATGACGGAGGCGAAGTAGATCGCGCGCTCCATCGCACCCTCGTCCGGGCTGATGACCGTGATGTGGTCCTTGTCGAGGATGAGGTCATCCTCCGCCTTCATGAGGGAGCGCAGGAACTGGTACGGCGGAAGGAAATTGTCAAAGTTGTTCAGGGGAGCAACGCTCTGGATCCGCGGATCGTGGGCGTCGAAGGTGATGAAGTTCGTGACCCCCATCTCCGTCAGCTCCTGGAACATCAGCGCCGCGTCGAGGGACTCCCTGCCGCTGCGCTTGTGCTGGCGGCCCTCGTAGAGGAAGGGCATTATCACCGAGAGACGGTGTGCCTTTCCGTTAACGGCGGAGATCACGCGCTTTAAATCCTGGTAGTGGTCGTCGGGAGACATGTGGTTCAGGAAGCCGTTCATCCTGTACGTCAGCGAGTAATTGCAGACATCGGTGAGAATCATGATGTCCTTGCCTCGGACGGAGTCGGGGAGGCTTGCTTTGGCCTCGCCGGTGCCGAAGCGGGAGAGCTTGGGCTCGATGATGTAGGTGTCTTTCGCGTAGTCGCGGAACGCCGGATCCTGTTTTACAATATTGTGGTCCTCCCTGCGGAATTCCGCGAGGTAGTGGTCGACCTTACTGCCGAATTCCCTGGCGGAGGGGAGGACAATCAGTGCGAGCGGGGCGACGGGAAGCTTTCTCTCAAGTTTTTCGTGAAGCTTCTGATCATGAGTTCCGTGCGTTGAGGACATGAGACCTCCTGAAAAAGACGCCCGCCGGAGACCGGATGGGCTTTGAACCGATAACGTGACAAATTTACCGAATATATTATAGAGAACCTTTCATTGTCCGGCAAGTTCGGGTGTTATTGTTCCAGGAAACTCGTTTACATCCTTGCCTCAATAAATTAAAATATACGATTATGGCAAAGAAAAAGAGAAAGCCGATCGTTGCCATTGTTGGCAGACCGAATGTCGGCAAATCAACTTTATTCAACATGCTCGCGGGGGAGCGAATCGCGATTGTCGAGGACATCCCGGGCATCACCAGGGACAGGATCTACGCGGACTGCTCCTGGTTAAACTATGACTTTACGCTGATCGACACGGGCGGAATAGAACCGGATTCCACTGACGTCATCCTCTCGCAGATGCGGGAACAGGCCCAGATCGCCATCGACCTCGCGGATGTGATCATCTTCATGGTGGACGTGAAGCAGGGGCTGACGGATGCGGACAGCAAGGTGGCGGACATGCTGCGCCGGGCAGTGAAGCCGGTCGTGCTTGCCGTCAACAAGACGGATAAACCGCTCGCCCAGATTCCGGACGTCTACGAGTTCTACAACCTCGGCATCGGCGATCCGTTCGCGATCTCTTCCGTGAACCGCACGGGCGTCGGCGACATGCTTGACGAGGTGGTCAAATACTTCCCCGCCCCCGGGGAGGAGGAAGAAGAGGACGACCGCGTCCGCATTGCCATCGTCGGCAAGCCGAACGTCGGCAAATCCTCGGTCATCAACCGCCTGATCGGTGAAAACCGGGTCATTGTCTCCGATATCGCCGGAACGACCAGGGACGCGATTGACACGGAGGTGCGCCACAACGGCAGGGAGTACGTATTCATCGATACCGCCGGATTAAGGCGGAAGAGCAAGGTCAAGGAGGATCTGGAGCACTACATGATCCTGAGGACGGTGGGCGCAGTCGAGAGGGCGGACATCACGGTTCTCGTCATCGACGCCGTCGAGGGCGTCTCCGAGCAGGACGCGAAGATCGCCGGAATCGCCCATGACCGCGGGAAGGCCGTCATCATCGCCGTGAACAAGTGGGATCTCGTGGATAAGGACAACAACTCCGTGAAGGAGTACACGGCGAAGATCAGGAGGACCCTGTCCTTCCTTTCCTACGCGGAGATCATGTTCATCTCTGCGAAGACCGGCCAGCGCCTGGTCAAGCTCTACGATATGATTGACGCGGTCAGCGACAATCAGAACATGCGGATCGGAACCGGTGTCCTCAACGAGATCATCACCGAGGCGACGGTCATGCAGCAGCCTCCGTCGGACAAGGGCAAAATGCTCCGTATCTTCTATGCGACCCAGGCAGGAGTGAAGCCGCCGACCTTCGTTCTGTTCGTCAACAGCAAGGAGCTGTTTCATTTCTCCTATCAGCGCTATATCGAGAATCAGCTCCGGGAAACCTTCGGCTTCCGCGGAACACCGATCAAGCTCGTGATCAGGGAGAGAAAGAAGGATCAGTAATTATGGCGAGGCTTTACTGCCTGCTCATAGGCTGTCTTTTCGGTCACTTCCAGACGGCTTACATACTGGGCAGGATAAAGGGCATTGATATCCGCAATTACGGCAGCGGCAATGCCGGGACGACAAACACTGTCCGCACGCTCGGAACGAAGGACGGCCTGATTGTCCTTGCCGGGGATCTCATAAAAAGCATACTTGCGGTAGCAGCGGTCTGGCTTCTGTTCGGCAAAACTCATCCGGACAGCATCTATCTTCTCAAGCTTTACGCCGCCGTCGGCTGCATCGTCGGGCACAACTACCCGGTGTACCTGCACTTTCACGGAGGAAAGGGAGTGGCTGCCTCGGCGGGGAGCCTGATGGCCCTGCATCCCTGGTTTATTCCGGGAATCGCGGTATCCTTCCTCGTTCCCTACCTCGTCACCAGCTACGTCTCCCTTGGTTCGCTCGTCATGATGGGCGTGTCCTTCGTCCAGATGATTGTCATGGGGGAGCTTGGCGTGTTCGGCGCGGTGCGGCCCGTGCTTACGGAGATGTATATTCTCAGCGCAATGATCACGGGACTGTGCTACGTGCAGCACAGGGGAAATATCGGCCGGCTCCTTAAGGGCAGGGAGCGCAAGACCTATCTGGATAAGCGCAACAAGGCGCTTCTGGACAGCAATGACAAATAAGGAGAGAACTATGAAAATCTACGAAGAACTGCAGCGCCGCGGACTGCTGGCACAGCTCACGGACGAAGAGGAGATAAAGGAACTGATCAACGGGGGCAAGGCCACGTTTTACATCGGCTTTGACCCTACGGCGGACAGCCTTCACGTCGGCCATTTCATGGCTCTGTGCCTCATGAAGCGCCTGCAGCAGGCCGGGAACCGCCCGATCGCCCTGGTCGGCGGCGGCACCGGAATGATCGGCGATCCCTCGGGCAGAAGCGACCTCAGGCAGGTGATGACCCTCGAGCGCATCGACCACAACTGCGAGTGCTTCAAGAAACAGATGAGCCGCTTTATCGATTTCGGCGAGGGCAAGGCGCAGATGGTCAACAACGGCGACTGGCTGCGCAACCTCAACTTCATCGAGTTCATG
>JAEEGL015014681.1_pt1 | contig 69597 bp, 49 predicted proteins | sample 9134231 | NCBI WGS metagenome assembly JAEEGL01 (sample SAMN16246548, study PRJNA631951) | gut metagenome | biome: gut microbiome; feature: rumen; material: fiber-attached | host: Bos | place: Iran: Karaj | collected 2018-10
AAGTTAGAAAAGTTCTTAGGTGGTATTAAGGAAATGAAGAAGCTTCCTGATGCTTTATTCATCGTTGATCCACGTAAGGAACATAATGCAATATTAGAAGCAAGAAAGTTAAACATCCCAGTATTCGGTATCGTTGATACAAACTGTGATCCTGATGATGTTGACTATGTAATTCCTGCAAATGATGATGCTATCCGTGCTGTTAAGTTAGTAACTTATGTAATGGGTAACGCAATCATCGAAGCTAATGGCGGTGTTGTTGAAAAGTTCGAAGAACCAGAAAACGTAAACATCAATGAAGAAGCTGAAAAGGTTGATGCTCAAGCAAAGGCTGAAAAGCCAGCTAGAAAGCCTCAAGCTAAGAAGCCTTCTACAAAGAAGCCAGCTAAGAAGGAAGAAAAGCCAGCTGAAGCTAAGGCTGAATAATTAAGGGGGAAAAATACTTATGGCAAATGTTACTGCACAAATGGTAAAAGAATTACGTGAAAAGACATCTGCAGGTATGCTAGACTGTAAAAAAGCATTAGTTGCTACAGATGGCGATATGGAAGCAGCTGTAACTTGGTTACGTGAAAAGGGTATTGCAAAGGCTGAAAAGAAGGCTGGCGTTGTTGCTGCTGAAGGTCTTTGTTCTTATGCAATCAATGGCAATAAGGCAGTTGTTTTCGAATTAAATTCACAAACTGACTTCGTTGCTCAAAATGCAAAATTCATTGCTTTAGTTGAAAAAGTAGGTTCAATCATTTTAGCTTCTAACGCTTGTGATACTGAATCTGCATTAAATATCGAAGCTGAAGGAAAGACTTTAGCTACAATTATTCTTGAAGCATCAGGTGTAATTGGCGAAAAGATTTCTTTAAGAAGAGTACAAGTTTTAACTAAGACTGATTCTCAAGCATTCGGTGCTTATAAGCATATGGGTGGTAGAATCGTTACAGTTACTGTATTAGAAGGTAATGATGAAGTAGTTGCTAAGGACGTTGCAATGCATGTTGCTGCTCTAGCTCCTAAGTATGTTTCTCGTAATGATATTCCTGCTGAAGTTATTGAAAAGGAAAGAGAAATCATTTTAGCAACAGCATTAAATGAAAATGCAAGCGCTGCTAAACCAAAACCTGAAAATATCATTGCTGAAAAGATCGTTCCAGGTAGATTAGATAAGAGCTTAAAGGAAACTTGCTTATTATCTCAAGCTTTCGTTAAGAATCCTGATCAAACAGTTGAAGCTTATGTTAATAGCCAAAAGTCAGCTGTAGTTACATTCGTTCGTCTTGAAGTAGGCGAAGGAATCGAAAAAGTTGAAACTGACTTTGCCGCTGAAGTAGCAGCTCAATCTGCCGCTTTCAATAAGTAATTTAAAAGAGAGGCATATGCCTCTCTATTTTTTTAAAAATTTTGTAGTATAATAGCATTAGGAGGAGTTTTTATGTATAAGCGTATATTATTAAAACTTAGTGGTGAAGCTCTAAAGGGAAATACTGAATTTGGTATTGATCCTCAAACAGTTAATAAAATTGCTAAGCAAATCAAAGATGTTCATGATTTAGGTGTTGAAATTGGTATTGTAGTAGGTGGAGGTAATATTTGGCGTGGTGCAACAGCTGCTCAGCTAGGTATGGATAGAGCCCAAGCAGATTATATGGGTATGCTTGCTACAGTAATGAATGGTTTAGCCATTCAAGATGCGTTAGAGCATATAGGAGTTCCAACTCGTGCTATGACTGCACTTTCAATCGATGAAGTTGCAGAAGGATATATTAGAAGAAGAGCTATTAGACATTTAGAAAAGGGTAGAGTATGTATCTTCGTTGGTGGTTTAGGCTCACCATATTTTTCTACTGATACAGCCTGCGTTTTAAGAGGTACTGAAATCGGTGCTGAGGTTATTTTAATGGCTAAGAATGGAACTGATGGTGTTTATGATTCAGATCCTAAGAAGAACCCAGATGCTAAATTATATAAAGAAATTTCATTCTCTGAAATTTTAAATAAGAATTTAAAGGTTATGGATTCAACAGCTGCTTCTTTATGTAAAGAAAATAAGCTAGAAATTATCGTGTTCAATATGAACAAGGATGGAAATATTGTAAAGGCTGTAAATGGGGACAATATTGGTACTCATGTTACAGTAGACTAGGAGGAAAAAATGGAAGAACTAGAAATGACATTATTAGAAGCTGAAGATAAAATGGATAAGTCAATTGCCAATTATCAAAATGAGCTTAATACAGTAAGAACTGGTAGAGCTAATGCTTCTTTATTAGATAGTATTGAAATCGATTATTATGGTGTTCCAACACCAGTAAAGCAAGTTTCTTCAATTTCAGTTCCAGAAGCTTCTCAGCTTTATATTAAGCCATATGATAAGTCTTCAATTAAGGAAATTGAAAAAGCTATTTTAGCTTCACCTTTAGGATTAACTCCTCAATGTGATTCAACAGGTATCAGATTAGTATTACCTAAGATGACTGAAGATAGAAGAAAAGAATTAGTAAAGATTGTTGCTAAAATGGAAGAACAAGCTAAAGTTGCAATTAGAAATATCAGAAGAGATTTAAATGATGATATAAAAAAATTAGCATTACCTGAAGACCAAGAAAAAGAATCTTTAGATGATGCACAAAAGCTAACTGATAAGAAAATTGCAGAAATCCAAAAGTTAACTGAAGCTAAGAATAAGGATTTAATGAGCATTTAGTTCATAAAATATGAAAAATATAGTCTTATGACAAAAGAAGAATTAAATGACTATGTTAGCCAATTAATAAAAAAAGATATAACAAATTAATAAATGAAATAATAAATCTAGTAAAAGAAGGGCTAGGGCTCTCTTTTGCTAGATTTTTATTAATTATAATGGTATAATTATTTAAAAGTTTTGTATCATAAAACTAGATTTTTATGAGGAGGGATTTTCATGAAAAAGAGAATCATAACTGCAATTTTGATGGGTACTATTTTAATACCTGCAATAATTGTTCCTGCATTAAAGCCAATATTAGAAATAATTGTTTTTATTCTTTTACTTTGCGCTTGCTATGAAGTACTACATATGTATGATAAAAAGCATAAAATTAATAGATGTATAAAAATAGTTGCCACGTTTTTTACATGCTTAATTTATTTTGCGATAGTAGACTCATATCAATTTATCCATTTTGGTGTTAGCGATTCATTAATCTGTAGATTTTTAGCGAAATTCCCTTATGAATTAAATTTAACAATGGTATTAATTGTTGCATTTATTGTAATGATGTTCTTATCACTAGTTATAAAAGGATTTGAAATAGAGGATTGTGGAAGAATATTCTTGATGATTTTATATTTATCTTTAACTTTCGCATCATTTACAATCTTAAGAAGCTATGGTGTAAGATTTATAGTTTATATGTTACTTGTTACAGCATTTACTGATATATTTGCTTTAGTATTCGGTATGAAATTTGGTAAGCATAAACTTGCTCCTATTGTATCTCCTAAAAAGACTTGGGAGGGTGCAATTGGTGGTTCTTTAGTTGCTACAATTGTTGGTTTCTTATTCTTATTACTTTATAAATATATTTCACCATGGTTCCATGATGGTCAAACAATTGAATTCTTCACAGGCGTATTCGCAAGAGATTATGTTTATGATAAGAAAGTACATTATGTATTCTTTATTCTACTTTTAACATTATTCATGAGCTGTTGTGGTCAAATAGGTGATTTAGTAGCTTCTAAATTAAAGAGAAGCTTTGAAATAAAGGATTATTCTAATATCTTCCCAGGACATGGTGGAGTTTTAGATAGATTTGATTCTGCATTATTTACATCAGCTACATTCGTAGCTATGATTCAAGTAATAGCTGTTGTATTCCCATTTATGGAGAATATGGCTTAAGAGGTGTTTAAAAAAATGAAGTATTTATACTTAGTGGGAGCTTGTGGTTCTATAGGAAGACAAACTCTTGATATTGTAAGAAATTCGAAAGATGAATTTAAGGTTATAGGAATGTCAGTAGGCTCTAATTTAGAGCTTTCTTTCGCTTTAATAGAAGAATTTAAACCAGAGGTTGTCTGCTTTAGAAAGAAAATAGATGCTAAATTAAGCTATAATCCTATAGTAGTTTATGGTGATGAGGGCTTAGATTATTTAGCTTCTTATTCAAAATATGAAAACGAAACATTAGTTAATGCATTAGTTGGTATTTCAGGTTTAAGACCTACAGTATGTGCTATTAAGGCTCATAAGGAAATTTGCCTTGCCAATAAAGAAACATTAGTTGTTGCTGGAGATATTATTAAATCTTTAGTCAAAGAATATAATGTTCCTTTAATTCCAATTGATTCAGAGCATTCAGCAATCTTACAATGCTTAACAGGCGAAAAGAAAAATGAAGTTAAAAGATTAATTATAACTGCATCAGGTGGATCTTTTAGAGATAAAACAAGAGAAGAATTAGTAGGTGTTACTAAATCTCAAGCTTTAGCTCATCCAAACTGGAAAATGGGTGCTAAAATAACTATTGATTCAGCAACTATGATGAATAAAGGCTTTGAGGTAATAGAGGCTCATTATCTATTCGATATGCCATATGAAAAAATAGATACAGTTTTACATAGACAATCTATAGTTCACTCAATGGTTGAATTTAATGATGGAACTATTAAAGCTGAAATTGGAACATCAGATATGCATACTCCAATTTCATATGCCTTAAGATATCCATCTCATAATGCATTAGAAAGTGAAAATTTAAATTTATTTGGCTTAAATTTAACTTTTGAGGAGCTTTCACAAAAAAGATATCCATGTTTATCATATGCTTATCTTGCAGCTAAAAAAGGCTCAATTTATTTAGCTGTATTAAACGCAGCAAATGAAGCAGCTGTTGCGTTATTCTTACATGAAAAAATTGAATTCTTAGAAATTGAAAGAATTATTTACTCAGAAATTTCAAAAGATAAATATAAAGACATTGAATATAATTTAGAAAATGTAATTAATTTAAGTAAGAAAATAATGGATGAAATATATAATACCTACGGAGGATTAGAATAATGTTTTTAGCATTAACAGGTGTAGGACTTACAATTGTTTCAATTATCGCCTTTATAATCATTATAGGTGTTATTATTACAGTTCATGAATTAGGACATTTATATTTTGCTAAAAAAGCAGGAATCCTATGTCATGAATTTTCAATTGGTATGGGTCCAATTTTATATAAAAAGCAATGTGGAGAAACTAGATTTTGTGTAAGAGCAATTCCTATTGGAGGATTCGTTTCAATGGCTGGTGAGGAAATGGCTACATCAGTTATTAAAAATAGATTAAAGATAGGTTTAAATCTAGATGCTGATGATGTAGCTACTGAAATCATCTTAGATGATAATAGAGATGCTCAAGTAAGAGGAGAAATCACTGATTTCGATTTATACTGTGAGGATGGTGGCGAGCTTCACATTACTTTAAAAAATGAAAATGAAGAAGAAATATATTATAAGGTAAAAAAAGATGCCTTTTATGTTTTTGAAAAAAATGAAAGATTACAAATAACTCCATATGATAGATGCTTTGAATCTAAAACAAAGCTTCAAAGATTTTTAACTTTATTTGCTGGTCCATTCATGAATTTTGTTTTAGCTATAATTATTTGTTTAATTGTAGCTATCGCATCAGGTGTACCAAATAAGGAATCTAATAAAATTGGAGAAGTATCAAGCGCATATCCTGCAGCTCAAGTTTTAAAGGTTGGAGATGAAATTGAAGCTGTAAATGGAACAACTGTTTCTTCATGGACAGAGTTTTCAAAAGAAATGGAAAAGATTTATGAAGACTATGGAACATCAGTTTCATTAAGAATTAGAAGAGATGGAAAATCAGAAACTGTTGTTATGGAATCAATCACTGTTTATAATTACTTAGGCATTTCAAATGTTGGTGCTAGTGATATGAAACTATCTAAAGTACCTGGTACTGAAATAAATGGTCTTGAAATAGGGAATACATCTAAAACATTTAGATATATTAATTCTGCTGATTCAGCATATGAATATAATCTAAAAACAGGAGATTATTTAGTAGGTATTTCTGTTGGTGATACTGAATTTGATTTAACAGAAGAATATAATGTTACTTTAAATAATAAGGAATTAACTTTATCTGGTTGGGGCTATTTAACTTATGTTTTAGTTGAAAAAGCTGAAATAGGAAAAGGTGCTCCTTCAGTTAAATTTAAATATTATCATAAGGTTGATGATACTTATAAATTAATTGATTATAATGATTCAAAGGCAATATCACCTTATACTGATGAGGTTTTAAATAGCCAAAATGTTAGTGCTATTATTCATGGTATAGGTGTTAGTCCAGTATATAAATTTGATTTATTTAAATCTATTCCAAATGCATTTAAGCAATTTGGAAGTGATTGCTCAATGATTTTTAATACATTAAGAATTCTAATTTGGCCTTCTGATGTAAGACAGGTTGGTGTTTCTGATTTATCAAGTGTTGTTGGTATTTTCTCACTTGTTGAAAATTATGTTGGGGCAGGACTTTTATCACTTTTAGCATTTGTCGCAATGCTTTCTGTAAATATTGGTATTGTAAACCTACTTCCTATTCCTGCACTAGATGGTGGAAGAATAGTATTTTTAGGAGTAGAAGCTGTAACTCGTAAGAGAGTACCAAGAAAGATTGAAAATATTATTAATAATGTCGCATTTGTTTTATTAATGATTTTATTTGTATATGTAACTTATAACGATATTGTTAGGTTAATCGCGAAATAAAGGTGTTATTTATGAATTATAAAAATCCTATAATTAAATCTGACTATAGTGATCCTGATGTAATAAGAGTAAATGATAGCTATTATATGATAGCTTCATCATTCAATCACACACCATGTCTTCCAATACTTAAAAGCGAAAATTTAGTTGACTGGAAAATAGTTAATTATATTTGGGATAAGCTTCCATTTGATACATATGATAATGTTTTACATGGTTGTGGTGTATGGGCTCCATCTATAAGATTTCATAATAACAAATTTTATGCGGTAGTACCATTTCCTGATGAAGGTATATTTGTAACTGAAACAGATGATATTGAAAATGGTAAATGGAGTAAGCCTCGTCTTTTAATTAAAGGACCAGGAATTGAAGATCCATGTCCTATTTGGGTTGATGATAAATGCTATTTAGTTGTGGGATTTGTTAAATCAAGAATTGGATTTAATTCAATGCTTGCTATATATGAGGTTACATCTGATTTAACTAAACAATTAACTGATTATAAAATTGTTTTTGATGGACATAATATTGCTCCTACAGTTGAAGGACCTAAATTCCACTATAGAAATGGATTTTTCTATATATTAGCTCCATGCGGATCTGTAAAATCAGGATGGCAAATTGCCTTAAGAAGTAAAAATATCTATGGTCCATATGAAATGAAAATCATATTAGTTCAAAATGATTCTAAAATTAATGGGCCTCATCAAGGTGCATTAATTGACCTACCTAATGATGAATGGGCATTTATTCATTTTACAGATCAAGGACCATATGGAAGAGTAATTTGTCTTGAGCCTGCAAAATGGATTAATGATTGGCCAGTTTGTGGAATTGTTAAAGATGAATTACTTGCAGGTACTGCAGTAGAAGAGCATCCATATATAATAGATAAAAAATCAGATTATAAGATTATAGATTCTGATGATTTTAAGGATAATAAATTATCACTTATGTGGCAATGCCCAGCAAATATAAAAGATAACTTTTTTAAATTTGATGATGGTATTATCTTAAACGCAATCAATGGTAATATTAAACCATTAAATTTACTTCCAAATTCCTTATTAACAAAAATCTTATATCCTTCATTTGAAGTAGAAACTAAGGCAATTCTTTCTTTAGAAAATGGAGATGAAACAGGATTATGCTATATTGGAAAGGAATATAATTACATATTAATTAAAAAGATAAATGATAAATTACATCTTCAAGTTAGAAAAGGAAACTTTGAAGATGAAGAAGATGAATTAATATATGATGAATTATATAATTCTAATGAAATTATATTTAATTTAAAATACATTGAGCCTAATAAGTATTATTTAGGCTTTAACGGTAAATATTTAGATTTTCTATTTACTGCCACACCTGGTCGCTGGATTGGTGGTAAATATGGTATTTATGCTAAAGGATTAAATAATGGTTATGCTAAATTTGATTATTTCAAATGTAATAAAATTTAATTATTTTAGTTAGAAAATAGAAAAGAGGATTATATGGAAGAAATAAAAGAATATATAAAATATATTAAATCATCTAATAATCCTCTTTCTTCTAATGTGTTTTTAATTAAAGGTGAAAAAAATAATTATATTTTTGATGTTGGAGCAAATAAATTATCAAGAGATATAATTAAAGATATAAATAATAAAATTATTATAATTTCACATTTTCATACTGATCATATGGAAAATATGAAATATTTTATAAATGAAAAATTATATATTGGTGATTATACCTATAAAATATTAGGTTATGGAAATGTTGTTAATGATATTATAGAAATTAATGATGGAATTAATTTAAAAATAGTTCATATACCTAATAGTCACGCTAAAGGAAGCTTATGCTTAATTGTTAATGATTTATATTTATTAATAGGTGATTCATTAGAAGGAAATAGGTATGGATTAAATGTATCACTTTTATATGATGAAATAAAATTATTAAAATCATTAAAATATGAATATATATTAACAAGTCATGATTATGAGATTTTAAAAAAAGAAGAAGTTATTAAATATTTAGAATTATGCTATTCAAAAAAAGAAAAAAATAAACCATATATAGGTTATGATTTATTATCATAATACATTTTAGAAAGGAAAAATTATGAGAGAAAAGGATAAATTTATTCTAGACATTAAGCGTTTAGGTATTAATGGTGAAGGTATAGGCTATTACAATAAATTAGCTATCTTCGTTAATGATGCAATACCTGGTGAAGGTGTTAATGTTGAAATTACTAAAGTAGATAAAAAAATGGCTTTTGCTAAAGTAATTGACTATAAGAAAAAATCACCAAATAGAGTAGAAGTTCCATGCTCATACTATAAGGATTGTGGAGGCTGTAACGCTCTTCATATTAAATATGAAGAAATGTTAAATTTAAAAAGAGATTTAGTTATTGAATCAATTAATAGATATACAAGTATTAATTCTAAATCTTTTGAAATTAGACCAACAGTTGCATCTCCAAAACCATTTAATTATAGAAATAAAAGCCAAGTACCTGTAAGAAGAAATTTAGATGGTAACTTTGAAACTTGCATGATTAAGGCTAAATCTAATGAATTAGTTAAGGTAGAAGATTGTTTGGTTAATGATGAAATAATTAATAGATTAAATAAAGAAATCTTAAAGCTAGCTTCAGAACTTGAAATTCCACCATATTTAGCTAAATATAGTAGAGGCGTTTTAAGATATTTAGCTATAAGAGTAAATAAAAAAGGTGAAGCAATGGTCTGCTTCATCTGTTATGAAAAGAATGAAAAGATTAAGGAATTAGCAAAGAGAGTAATAAAGCTTGATAATGTAGTATCAGTTTATGAAAACTTTAATCTATCTACTAAGGCAACAGAATTATATGGTGAAGAAACTAAACTATTAGAAGGCAGTGAATTCTTAATTGAGCAAATTGGAAATATTAAGTATCAATTAACTCCAACTACTTTCTTCCAATTAAATACACTACAAGCTGAAAATATGTTTAATCAAATTTTAAAGCTTGCGAAGCTTTCAAGAAAAGAAAGAGTATTAGATGCATATTGTGGTGTAGGTGCAATTGGACTTTATTTAGCTAAGATGGCTAAAGAAGTAGTAGGTATTGAAACTAATCCAAATTCAGTTTTAGCAGCTAAAGCAAATGCTAAATTAAATAAGATTAATAATGCTAAGTTTATTGAAGGTGATGCAAAAGAATTATTACCACAAATGATTGATAATAATGAATCATTTGATATTATAGTTGCAGATCCTCCAAGAACTGGCTTAGGTGAAGATTTTATTAATGCAATCCTAAAAGCAGAAATAAAAAGATTTATCTATGTATCTTGTAATCCTTCAACACTAGCTAAGGATTTAGAATTATTAAAGGATAAATATAAAATTAGTTCAATAACTCCATACGATATGTTCCCTGGCTCAGTACATGTTGAGTCAATCAGTTTACTAGTTCGTAAGGATGCTAAATAAAAAGCTAAAAAAGTGGCTTAAATACTAGACTTTTTGGTATTTTGAGCCTCTTTTTTTATTGACTTAAAAATGAACTATTCACAACCCAAGTCTTGCAAGGAGGTATGGGTTTGTGAAAAATGTGGGCAAACATTGATAAACCCTGATTATCCTGATGACACTATATGGTACTGTAATCGTTGTAATGATGTTATTGTATATGGTATTTTAAAAGTGTAGGTTATTGGCCTTCAGAAATGTAGGTTAATTGATTATTTATAGATTTAGTGCTATACTGAACATGGTAATATTTCTTTTTATATATTTTAATAAAAAATTTAAATATGAGGGGTGTTTAAAATGAAAAAAAATTAATTTTTTTGTGCTTCATTATTTTTTTATTGTTATTACCTGAACTGGTTTCTTGCAATAAAACATCAGGTAATAAAGAAGATGATATTATAGAAATTGGATTTAAAAGACATGATGATATTTCTCCATCGCTCCTTACAGCAGTAAGAACACATAGTAATCAAGAAAAAGAATTTTTATTGGAAGTATCTCTAGGATACCATCCAAGTTTTCCAAAGCGTTTCTTTAATGGAGAGTTTGGCATCACTTCTGAAGATTCAATTTGGGTATTAAGGATTAATGTGAGAGATTTAAAAGATAATGATATCGAGATTTATGATGATGAAATAAAAAACTTTGAAGATGAAGAGAAATATTCAATTACATGGACTTCTTCAAACATCAATTATAAATATAGTTATAGTAAAATAATTAATATTTCTGACATTAGCATTGACGAAGGCTATTTGTTGATTGGAATCGATTTGATTGATAATAATACTGGTGAAGCAGTGCCATTAAATTGTGGCGTAGGGGCAACAATGTTGTTTTTTAATAAGCAAGATGATTGCATATTCTTTTCATCTAAAAAAATTAAATAAAAAGAGGTTACTTTATTATAAAGTAATAAAGAAAAGATTTATAACGTAACAGAAAAAGAATAGTTCAAATTTATGAAGCCTAAAGAAAAAAATTTTAGGCTTTTTTTAATGCATAAGTATTCAATTTGAGTATAAAGAATTTCGCAATAAGTATTTTAATTCTTTCTAGTGCAGTTGAATAAATTTAACGCAATCGAAAAAAACATAGAATTCTATGAAAAAAGGCATTACATAAATTGACAATGTATATTAAAAATGCTAAACTATAATCGAAAAAAACATAGAATTCTATGAAAAAGGAGAAAGCACATGATTGAAAGAAATGTTTATTTATCTAAATTGATTTCATCAAAAGGAAACGGTTTTCCAAAAATAATAACAGGTGTACGAAGATGTGGAAAATCATACTTGTTAAAAGAAATATTTAAAAAGCATTTGCTAGGTGAGGGTGTATCAGAAGACAATATTATAATTGTTGAGCTTGATGATTTAAAGAATGTAAAATATAGAAATCCGATAGAACTAGATAAATATATAAGGAATAAATGTAATGTTAATACAATTAATTATGTGTTTATAGATGAGGTACAACTCGTAACAACAATTGTTAATCCAATTTTTACAAATGGAGAATATGTTATTGCTAAAGAAGATGATAAAGATGTTATTTCTTTTGTAGAAGTAGTATTAGGATTATCTAGAGAAAAATATATTGATTTATATGCTACTGGCTCTAACTCTAAGATGTTATCATCTGATGTAATTACAGAATTTAGGGATAAAGCAACAAATATTTCTTTATATCCACTCTCTTTTGAAGAATTTTCAAATTATAAAAATAGTAGATCTTCTGATACTGTATTTGAATATATGAGATATGGAGGTATGCCTCTTGCAGTATTAAAAGATATTAATGATAAAAAAGATTACTTAAAGGGATTATTTGAAACAACATATTTTAAAGACATTTTAGAGCATAATAAATTAGAAAAAACAGAAGCTCTTGATTCACTATGTAATATTATAAGTGAAGGTACAGGACAACTTTTTAATTCACAAAAAATAGCTGATACATATAAGAGCGTAACAAAAGACAGCATAGATAAAGACACTGTAAAGAAATATATTGATTATTTTGTTGATGCATTTATTTTAAGAGAAGCAACACGTTATGATGTAAAGGGAAATAATGAAATTGGAGCTCTAAGAAAGTATTTCTTTGTTGATAATGGCTTGAGAAACGCAAGACTTAATTTTGCTTATGATGATGAAGGACAAATGCTTGAAAATATGGTATATAATGAATTGCTTTACAATGGTTATACTGTTAATATAGGAACATTTGAAAAATATGAAAAAAATAAAAATGGCAAAAGCGTTAGAAAAACATATGAAATTGATTTTGTGGCACAACGTGGAATAAAAAAATACTACATACAAGTTGCTAGCGACATCTCAAATGCAGAAACTAAAGCAAGAAAACTTAAACCTTTCTTTGCGTTAAAAGATTCAATTCAAAAAATAATCGTAATTAATAAGCCACTAGAAGAGTCATTAGATTTAAATGGTTTTACTGTGATAGGCATAGCAGACTTTTTATTGAGGTTTATTAAATAATATGCAAAAGAAAAATGTGCTTGAATTTAATGTACAATTTAGGAATAGAATTGACTGTATAAATATAAGAAAATATGTGACAATTAATAAATAAATAATATATAATATACGTATACGTTCGTGCTGAATTAACGCCTTTAGAGAGTTAATACCAACTATAATATAATAGTAATATTATTTTATAGGGCTCGACGAGAAAGGAATCAAACAAAAATTCTATGGTATTATAGAGTTTTATAGGTTTTAAAGAACGGAAAGAATATGCTTAAGAAAGTGTTTAAAGTAGTTTTATCAATTGGTATTATATTTTTAAGTATTTCATTTAGTAGCTGTAATAGAAATAAAAAAGAATTTTCTGAAAACATTAAATATGAACGCATAGGTATTAATTCTTATGATTATAGTAATAAAAGAAAAGCAATACAAATTAATACAACAAGTGAGTTAAATGATTATGTTTATATAACTGATTCTCAAAAGTTTAGTAAATATGATGAGAAGTACTTTGAAAATAATTCAATAATTCTTTTTTTTGATGTTGAGTCTAGTGGTGGAAATAAAACAAAAATAACATCTTATCAAATAAGTAATAAAATAATAACAATTAATTTAGAAACATATGAATATGGATTAACATGTGATATGGCATATTACTTATTTGTGTTAGAATTAGATAAAGAAGAAGTTAATTTTATCAATATAAATAAAGATGGAAAACTTGAATTAACCTCTGATTCTATTTTTTAATGGTGATTCTATGGCAAGTTCAAAAGAATATATGTATTTTATTAAAGAACAATTAAGTAATTTAGATGATATAGTAATAAAACCTATGATGGGAGAGTATTTATTATATTATAAAAATATATTAGTTGGCGGAATATATGATGACAGACTTTTAGTAAAAAAAGGTAAAGATAATGTCAAATATGATATGGAAGAAGATATACCATATCCTAATGCTAAAGCAATGTATCTAGTTAGTAATGTAGATAATATAGATTTGCTAGAAGAAATAATAATTTCAACCTATAATGAAATAAAAAAATAGTGTAAGGCCTTTCATAGGTCTTTTTTCTTGAAATTAGAAATTGATGAGTCTATAATATTAAATGTTTTTTGAAAAGAGGATCAAAATATGCTTGATACATTCATTAGCTGTTTAATTAGAGTATTATTATCTTTAGCATTTATTATTCCAGGATTTATGCTATGTAAATATAAAAAAGCATTTGCTTCACATTTATCTACATTATCAACTATATTAGTTTATGTATGTGGACCTTGTATGATTATATATGCATTTTATAGTGCATCCCTTGCATCATATGAATATAATATTTCTAAATTAGAAATGGGATTAAATATGCTATATTTTGGATTAGTAACACTATTAATTCAAATTATATTTATTTTAATACTATACTTAATATTAAGAAGAAAATATGAAGATGCTAAATATAGATTATTAACTTGTGCATCTGTAATGGGAAATGTAGGATTTTTTGGACTACCACTTGTTCAAGCAATAGTACCTAATAATCCAATGGTTGCTTGTTACTCAAGTGTTTATGTTATGAGTATGAATATATTAGCTTTTACTGTTGGTGTTTTTTGCTTAACTAAGGATAAAAAATATATATCATTAAAAGCCGCATTTATTAATCCAACAGGAATAGCTATATTAATTGCGATACCTATTTTTATTTTTGCTGATAAATTACAAATGGGTAAATTTGGTAATGAATTTTGGCAATCAATAAACTTATTAGGTAAAATGACTACACCTATGTGTATGTTAATATTAGGTATTAGACTTGCTGTAACTGATTTAAAACAATTATTTATAAGACCCTTTGTTTATGTTATATGTGCTTTAAAGATGATTATTTTCCCAATATTTTCATTCTTTTTAGTATATTTCCTACCATTTTTTGACAATATATTTAAATCAGCTATTTTAATATTATCTGCAGTTCCTTGTGCATCTGTTATTCTTAATTTAGCTGAAATGCATCATGCAGAAGAAGAAATAGCTGCAAATTGTGTTTTAGTTTCAACACTATTATGCTTTATAACAATTCCTTTATTGACTTTATTTATTAATATTTTGTAAGAGTATAGATTTTAATCTATACTTTTTTTGTATTTTATCTTATAATAATTAATAGATATATCAGTTTTGGGTATAGAAGGGGTAAAGTGTTATGAAAAGGGGATTAAAATCTTTATTTTTATTAATTTCAGTCCTAGTAATAGGACTTTTTGTTGTTGGTTGTGACCACGAACACACTTATGAAGAGAATTGGACTTACAATGAAACATATCATTGGCATAAGGCAAGCTGTGAGCATAAGGATGAATTAAGAGGAAAGGCTCTTCATTCATTTACAGAATGGATTACTGATGAAGAAGCAACAGAGAAAAAAATGGGCCAAAAATCAAGAACTTGTACTGTATGTGGATATAAAGAAATAGAGTATTTAGATAAGATTATTCATGAACATACATTTAGTGAAGAATGGTCATCTAATAATGAGAAGCATTGGCATTCTTCAACTTGTGTTCATGATTTAAAAGCTGATGAAGGAAATCATGAATGGAATGAATGGAAAATTATAAAAGAAGAATCTTATTTAGAAGATGGCTTAAAGAAAACAAGCTGTAAGGTATGTGGTAAGGAAAAGGAAGAAACTATTCCTCAAAGAACATACATGACATCAAGTGAATTTAAGAGTCTTGTTATTGATAAGATTAATAAAAATAGCGGAACAGTATCTTATAAAAAGAATGATTTAGAAGCTAAGGTACAATTTGGAAATAATTTAGTTAAATTAACTAATGAAGATGTAACTGTTTATCAAGTTAAGGATGAAAAGCTATATTCTATTTCAAAATTAAATGATACTTGGTTTGCTAAAGAAGAAGACATTACATCTAAGGTTTATACTGATTTAATTGATAATATTTCAGTTAATAAGGTTTTAGATTATTTATTTGAATCAGATAAAAGCATTGTTGATCTATTAAAATCTGATTTTGTAACTTATACATATAATTCAGAAACTGGATTATATCAAGTTTCTATTTCAGATGATTTAGATAAGACAAATTTAGATAAATTAGAAGAATTTGTATCTCATATTCAATATGCTAAATATGAAGCAGAATCTTTAACATTTGGTATTAAAAATGAAGAAGGCGAATCTATAGAAGAATTAAACATTAATTCAGATGGTAATATCACTTTACCTGAAAAAATCTATTGCTTAGCATTTACACAAGATGGTGAAGATGGCCATTATCATATGTCATATAATGGAAATAATGAAGAAAAATTTGGCCATGAAGAACATCATTATGGAGAATTAATTGTAGATGAAAATCCTAAAGAGGATGCTTTAGGTGAACATGATGGCTACGGCCATAAGGTATGTAGTGATTGTGGCTATGTATTAGAAAATGTAGTTATTCCTCATGCAAACCATGTTCATACTTGGGGTGAATGGAAGATAACTTTATTACCTACATATAGTACAACAGGAAGATACACAAGAGTTTGTACAAAAAATGAAAATCATACTGAATCTTTAAATTTACCTTTATTAACAGATGAAAAATATGTTAAGACATATGAATATGTTAAAGGTGTTGTTTTAGAAAAGGTATCATATAAGTTAACTATAAGTGAAACTGAAACAACAACTATTACATTTGAAAAAGAATATGATATTGTTTCATTAGCTAATTCTTGTGATGGTTGTGCAGTAGAAGGCATTATCTACTTTGATTCAAAAGATTATTACCTATTAGAAGATTTAGATTCAAATCCAACATTCTTATTAAATGATTTTGAATTTGATGGAAATATTAAAAATTTTGACAAAGTAACTTTATTTGGACTAAAAACTTCAGAAGGATTTAAAGTAATTTCTATATTGGCTTCAGAACATCCAACATATAAGATTGATGCAAATGAGGATGTTAAAGTTATAGTTGATGAAAATAACTATGTTAAAGATTCAAGCGTTTTATTTAATGGAACAGAATATAAATTTGAATTCATTTTAAATTCAAATGAAATAGCTATTTCTCATGTTGAATATACAAATGCTAAATCTGATAAAAAGATTGTCGCTGAAGTATCTGAAGATAATAAGTACTTAATTACTATTTCAGGTGATACTAAGGTTTATATTAGTATTGCATATGTATATGATGAATTAACTAAAGATACTGTACTTGATTTTGATAACTATCAATATGATATTGCTATAATGGCATTTAATAATATGTTTGATGGTTCATTAGATAAATCAAAGATGACATCTAATAATATTGTTAAAAATGGAAGTGAATCTAGATTTGTTCAAGTAAATAATAATAAAGCATTATTAGAAGAAGATTTATTAAAATCTACATTTACTTTAGATAAAGCATTAAATGGTAAATATATTATTAAGTCATCTAGTGGTTTATATATTGGAGCTACTTCAAATAAGTCTGCAAGCTTAGGTGTTAATGCTAAAGATGTATATTATTCTGATTTATCATTCGATGCAAATGGCAATATTGTAATTTCTTATGATGAATTTATTTTAGAATATAATATTAGCGCAAATGTATTTAAATATTATAAAGGAACTCAAGATCAAATAAGAGTGTTCTATAAGGCTAAAGCTTATACAGATGAAGAAAAAGCTACAAGAAATGATTTTATAGCTACATTAGAATTAAATTATGTTAAGTCAACATTTGAATCTAACTACATTGTATTAGAAGAACCACTTTCAATCACAATTGATTCAAAAGCTGTTGTAGCATCAATAAAAGATGATGGCACAACAGGTGCAACAATTAAAGATAATGTTTTAACAATTCCAGTTCAAAAGCATACTGAAGCTAAAACTATTACTTTAACTTTAACTGCTGGTTCAAAAGAAGAAACTGTTACAATTAGTATTCCTCAAGTAGAATCAAAGACAGCTAAAGAAGCATTTGATTTAATTTCTACATATGAAAATAAAGCTTATTCAAATACTTTATATTTTGTTACTGGTGTTGTAAAAACTGTAAGTGAAAAGAGTAGTAAGGTTACTCTAGAAATATATAGTGAATCAAATGTTGATGATGTAGTTAAAGTTTATAGTGCTTTATTACCAACTAATATTTCTAAGATTTATGTAGGTGATACTATCACAGCTGTTGGATACTTACAAAAGTATCTTGATGATAAAAATAATACTATAACACCTGAAGTAACAGCTAATAATAAGATTAACGCCCAAGTTGTATCAAGAACTGCAGGCGCTGCTTCCACAGCATTTATTTTACCAACTGAGTATGAAGATAAAGCCCACATTTATAATGGAACAACTGAAATCATTATGCCTGTACCAGGTAAAAATGGTGAAGAATTAAGATTTAGAATTGAAGGAGAAGACTTCAAGGTTAAGTCAGTAAAAATAGGTGATAAGGCAGTAGAAAAAGTAAATGATGAATATGTAGTTATATTTGATGGAAATCAAACTGTAACAATTGAATTATCTGATGCTGTAGCATATTCTGCATATACTAAAGTTACATCTGCTGAAGAGTTAGTTGATGGAATGCATATTACATTTGTTTATGAAACAAAGAGTATTGCATTTGCAGGTACTGGAACTAATACATTAACAACTGGTACTGGTTTTGTTACAGAAAATATATTCTTTGGTACAGTTGATACTTTACTATTAACTAAAGTACAAGATAAAGAAAATACATGGTTATTATCTTATGATTTTGGTGCTGATGGAGTTAAATACTTTGCACCAAATGAAACAGCTTCAAGTTATGGAACTGCAAAATGGACAGTAGAACCATTTGAATGGACTTTAAATGATAGTTTACAATTTATTGCTTCAGTTGGAACAAAGAACTTTATTATTAGAACAAATGAGACTAAAATTTCAACATATAGTCAATCAAGCACTAATCAAAAGAATGTGTTCATTTATAAGAATATTAATGAAGTTACAAAGTCTTCCTTAGAAGCATATGCTGACACATTATTAAATGCTTCTAAAACAGATATAAATGGTAAATCATATTCTGAAACTACTGAAGTAGAATTAAAGAATAATGCTACTATTTCTAATATTTCTATTTCATTGAATAGTGCTGAAGTAGATAATGTTACTGATCCATATGTAACATTTGCTGATGGTAAGCTAAAAGTACTAAAAACTAATACATCAACTGAATATGATATGATTGTTACATTCGATGTATCTGTAAAAATATATTATTCTAATAATACAAAATATGTTGAAAAGACAGCAAGCAATGTTACTATTACTCTTACAAAAACTGAGGAGGTTAAACAACCTGAGACAAAAGTAGTATATGCCGCTTTAAATTCTGTTAATAATTCAACATGTGATAGTTCTGGTGGTAAATTAACTAAAACATATCAAGGTGGTGGCTCAGGTAAGGCATTTTTGAAGGATGCAGGTTCAGGAACTAGTGAGTTAAAGATTTTATCACAAGCAGCATATTCAATTTCAGATTCTGTTACAAAATTATATTTTTCAATATATTTAGGTGCTGGTTCTGCAGCTGCTGATAAAGGATATACGACAGTTTCTTTACTTGATGCAGAAGGAAATATTATTTCTGGAACTACTTTGAATATTACAAAAGATTATACAAAAGAAGCAACTGAATATGTAGTTTCATGGGATTTAGATAGTAATTTAAAATCATCTATATATGGTGTTGTTGTTCAACATGACAAACAAGATGGATGGAATTCAAATTTATATTCATTTGAACTATATACTGAATAAATGGAGGAATTTATAATGAGAAAAATTAAAAGATTAATTAGTTTTACAGCATTAATGCTTCCTTTATTCGTTCTAGCTTCTTGTGAATTATCTGAATTATCAAAAAGTGATACACATGTTCATACCTTTGAAGAAGAATGGACAACTGATAAGGTTGGACATTGGTATAAACCAACATGTGAACATGATTTATTTGGTAGTTATGATTATCATAGCTTTAGTGATTGGAATATAGTAACTGAAGCAACACCTGAAGCTGATGGTTTAAAAGAAAGAACATGTTCTGTATGTGGTTATAAGGAATCATTAAAATATGTATATGCTGGTTCATCAAAGTATGATGTTATCTATGAAGGAAATTATTATGATTCAATTGCGACAGAATTATTGAGTCAACCTGAAAATTTAAAAGAAGCATTACATCATTTAGTTTCTAAGAATACAACTTCATTATCATATGATAAAGCATTTGATGCTTTAAACACTATTGATTCATATGATGGTGGAGCTTATGTTGAATGTTTATATACTGGTGAAAAAATGGCTCCTTTAAATCATGGTTATTGGAATAGAGAGCATGTATGGGCTAAATCACATGGTATAAAAACTAAAGATGATAAATCTAGTCAAAGAAATAGTGCTTATACAGATTTACATCATTTAAGAGCAACAGAAAATACTATAAATTCAACTAGAAATAATAGATATTTTGATGTAGTAACTCATGATTCTAAGAGAGCTGATTTATATGGTAATTTCTGGGATGATGGTGATGCCTTTGAACCTAGAAATGAAGTAAAGGGCGATATAGCTAGAATGTTATTCTATATGGTTGTTAGGTATGAGGGTGATGAAGCAAGTGAGTATTTAGATTTAGAATTAACCGATGATTTAACTTTAGCCAAGAAATCTAATAATTATGTATATGGTACAAAAGAAACTATCAATGGATATTTAGGTAAGCTTTCTACTTTAATTAAGTGGTCATTTGAAGATCCTGTTGATTCAAGAGAAATCTCTAGAAACAATGCCATTGAAAAGGTTCAAGGAAATAGAAATCCATTTATTGATCATCCTGAATTTGTATTCTATTTATATAGCAATGAATCAATTTCCTTAGATTACAAATTAGCTGATTTAAGTGAATTAGTAAAGCCTACATTAAAGGATAATACTGCAATTAATAATGTTGAAAATTTAATTGCTTCTGTAGATTCTGTAAATCCATCAAAAGATACAATTGATGCTGCAAAGGCTGCTTATGATGCATTAGATAATATTTCTAAATCATTTGTTTCAAATTATTATAGGGTAGTTGCTGCAATTGAACGAGAAAGAAGAATATCTACAGTTCAAGATGTTAATACAAATACAACATTTAGCTTCTTAACATTAAAGGGAAATAAGACAGGTAATTTATTTGAAAACGGCATTGATTTAGATTATGAAACTACCGCAAGTAATGCTCCATCAGATAAATATGGTATTTATTCTCAAAATAATAAGCCTGTAACTTTAAAAGCTAAAGGCTTATATACTAATATTAAAAATGTAGTTTTATCGATGGATGTTAGTGGTAAGGATGCTATTAGTGGTACTGTAACAGTTACTGATGGTACAAATTCTATAACAGAAAGCTTTAATGTAAATTCGCTAGATAATTTTAAAGTTGATATATCAACATTAGATTTAACTAAAGAAATAACTATTACAACTTCAAGTGGTTCATCTTGGAGAATAAGAAGTATTACATTTAGTTTATAAAAATTAAAAGGTCACGACTTGTGACCTTTTTCATTATAAGTATTCTTTTATCATTTCTTCATTAACTTCTTTATTCTTAATTAATTCAGAATAGAAGTGACCTGATTTTCTAATCTTTCTTTCTTGAGTTTCGTAATTTACTTCAACTAAACCGAATTTAGCTTTTTCACCTTCAGCCCATTCCCAGTTATCCATGAATGTCCAGTGATAATATCTTGTTACATATTCTTTATCTGAAATTACTTTTATATGATCATAAATGTATTGAGCTCTAAATGCATCTTTTGCATCTGCTGTACCATTTTCTGTAACATAAATAGGTTTTCCAAATTCATTATGGAACTTTTCAATAAATTCATTAAATTCAACAGGATTAATTTCCCATCCTAAATCATTTTTAGGACAATCCTTTTTAGTAAACATCTTAAATCCTTGAACTAAATTACCTGTATAATAATTAATTCCAAAGAAGTCGATATATTCACCCTTTAGCTTTTTACTTCTTCCCATAGGGAACGAGAACTTTCCATAAGCCATTGCACGATTTATAGAATTATTAAATGCATTATCCATAAATTTAGCAACCTTTTTATCGATAAATTTATTTCTTGCTGGTTTAAATCCTGCCATATGGTTAGCAAAGCCAACTAATGCTTTTGGATTTATTTCTTTAATAAGCTTATAAGATAATATATGAGCAATACATAAATGCTTCATTACCTTTCCAGCTTCCTTCATTTTTGTATGCTTAGGATACCATACACCAAATAAGTAGCAGTTAGCAGCATAAATATTTGCTTCATTAATAGTTACATATTCATCTACTAAATCCTTTAAATTTGTAACTACATATTTAACAAAATCGATAAAGAAATTGATGTTTTCCTTTTTTAACCATCCCCCTTTATCCTCAAACCATAATGGATTAGAGAAGTGGTGTAATGTTAATAAAACCTTAATTCCTTTTTCCTTTAATAATTTTATTTCATCTATATAATGAGCCATTTCAGAATCACTGAATTTTCCCTCTTCAGGTTCGATTCTTCCCCATTCAATTCCCATTCTATAGATTTCAATATTCATTTTTTTCATAAGGGCAGCATCTTCTTTATATAATCTATAATGATCATCACATCTTAAAGGAGAAGAGCCATCCTTAACATTTCCTTCTTCTAAAGAGAATCTATACCAATTTGTATTAGTATTATTTCCTCCTTCGATTTGCGTTGCAGCAGTAGCGACACCTAATAATAAATTATCATGTAATTTATATGGGCTATTCATATTAAATTCCTCCGTATAATAGTTAATATAATTATATCTAATTTATGGCTATATTAGAATATAAAATTGAAAATAATATGAAATAAATATTTCTATTTTTTTTGACACCTTAATTTCTTTGAATATTTGAATTTAATATGATAGAATAGGCCTGGTGAAAAATATGAATAAGTTATTTTGGAAGAAAGTTTTAATAATTGGTCTTCCAGTTGCAATCCAAAACTTAATAAATACAACAGTTAATATGGTGGATACTTTTATGATAGGCTCATTAGGTGATGAATATGTTTCAGCTGTTGGTCTAGCAACAAAGGTATTTTTTGTTATGAATTTATTAATATTTGGAATAGTATCTGGTTCATCAGTTTTAATGAGTCAATATTATGGAAAAAAAGATGATTATAATTTAAATAAAACCTTTGGCTTTATGATGATTTTATCATTATTAGGAAGCTTAATATTCTTTTTATGTGCAATGATAATTCCTTCAAATTTAATGCAAATTTTTACAAAAAGTGAAGCTTTAATTAAAATTGGAACACCATATTTAAGAATTGTTTCTATAAGCTATATATTTACTGCCTTTTCAATGGCATCATCTGGTTTATTAAGAAGTATAAATAGAACTAAGGCTCCTATGCTTTTTACAATTATTTCAGTATTTGTAAATGTATTTTTTAATTATATATTTATATTTGGAAAGCTAGGCTTTCCAATGCTTTATGCAGATGGTGCCGCAATAGGAACTATTATTGCTAGAGGCGTTGAATTTATATTAGTTCTTTTATATTTATTATTTGCTAAAAAAGATGTTAAATTAGATTTTAAAGAAATGATACATATAGATAAATTTACTGTTAAAAATAATTTTAAAATTGCTTTACCTGTAATTATTAATGAATTAGGTTGGGGCTTGGGTACAACAATTTATTCTGTAATATATGGTCATATGAGTGATAATGTTGTTGCTGCTATGACAATCGCAACAGCCTTAGAAGATTTAGTATATGCATTATTATTTGGAGTTTCAACTGCTTGTGCTGTTATAGTTGGTAACCAATTAGGTGCTAATGATTTAGATGAGGCTCAAAAAACAGCTAAGAAGCTTTTAATTTCAGGAATTTTAATGTCTGCAGTGCTAGGTGTTATTTTAGTTTTATTAATTAATCCATATTTATTATTATATAAGGCTAGTCCTTTAGTCCAAGCAGATATTAAAAAGGTATGTATAGCTTATGCTTTTTATATGCCAGTTAGAACATTTAATTTAATTATGATAGTTGGTATTTTAAGAAGTGGTGGAGATACTTTATTTTCTATGATTATGGAATTAGGCTGCCTATGGGGCGTTGGTATTACCTTAGGTGCGATTGGTGCATTTGTTTTCCATTTAGATGTATTATATGTATATTTATTATTTGAAACTGAACAAATAGTAAAAATGATTGTAGGATTTTTTAGATATAAGAAAAAAATTTGGGTTAGAAATATTGCTTTAAAAGAAGCGTAAATTATTATTTTTGTCTTTTAAGTTTCACAATCTTATAGTATAATATGAGGCGTATGATTTTTCATACATGTTATAGTAAGATAGGGAAATTTATTGAAAAGGAATTTTAAAAATGAAGTTTAAATTAGAAATAACTGAATGTTTACAAAAGGTTATTGAGGTGGAAGCTAAAACAAAAGAAGAAGCTTATAATAAGGTTTCTAGGATGTATAGAGATGGAGAAATTGTTTTAGATTCTAATGATTTTATTGATAAAGAAATTGATTTTTTTGAAGACAATTAATAATATAAGCTAATACTTAAAAAGTATTGGCTTTTTATTTTGTTATTTGTCGTGTTATAATAAAAATATAATACAAAACGTATTATGGGAGATTATATTATGAAAAAAGGAATACTTAGTATTGAAGAAGAAAAAAGATTAGAAGAAATATATCAATTTTATTTACATGATCCTAGAATTTTAGAAATGAAAAAAATTGGTATGCATAGAGGTTCTAATACATATATACATTCTTTTAAGGTTGCTAAACTTGCAGTAAAAAGAGCAGCTAGAAGAAAAAAGAAAAAGCTCGATTTAGAGACTGTTTTAATTGCTTCAATTTTACATGATTATTATTTATATGATTGGAGATTCAATAAGGCATTAAAAAAGCATCATGCATCAAGACATCCTAAAATTGCGGCAGAAAATGCTAAAAAGGATTTTAATGTATCAGATAAAATTGCAGCTATTATTAAAACTCATATGTGGCCAATTAATTTTAGACAGTTTCCTAAAACCAAAGAAGCAAGAATTGTTATGAATGCTGATACTCATGTTGCGACACTTGAGGTTTTAACAAGCAGAAGATATAAAGCAAAGCGTATTATTAAATATATGGAGTATATAGAAACTTTATTTGATAAATAAGGGGATTATTATGAAACTTTTTAACAACCAGACTTATTTAATATACTCAAAATAAAAATGACGGTTCGATGAACCGTCATTTATTTTATTAATTATTCAACTTCGTGAGCGTTCTTAACGAATGCTACATATGCTTTATATGCTTCATAAACATCAACTTTTGAAACAATTTCACATGGAGCATGCATTGATAGAATTGATACACCAGCATCAACGACATACATATCCTTATTACCTAGGATATAAGCGATTGTTCCGCCTCCACCAACATCTACCTTACCTAATTCAGCTGTTTGGTAATTAACATCATTGTTATCCATGATTTCTCTTACTTGAGCAATGAACTTAGGATCTGCATCGTTACAGCCTGATTTACCACGAGCACCAGTATATTTATTGAATACGATACCCTTTCCACAGAAAGCAGCATTCTTTTCTTCGAATACTCCCTTATAAAGTGGATCATAGCCTGCAGATACATCTGAAGATAGCATTCTTGACTTAGATAAGCATCTTCTTAATTTTAATTCAGAATAATCATTTGTAAGTGACATGATTTCAGCTAAAGTATTTTCAAACCAAGCTGATTGTGCACCTGTTGCACCAACAGAACCAATTTCTTCCTTATCAACTAAATAAGCACAAGTAGTATATTTAGCCTTACCAGCATCAAGTACTGCCATTAAAGAAGTATAAGCACAAACTCTATCGTCATGACCATAGCCTAAAACCATAGATCTATCTAAGCCTAAGTCTAATGCTTTACCAGCAGGTACAACTTCGATTTCAGCTGATACGAAATCATCTTCTTCAATATTTAAAGAATCCTTTAAAATCTTTAATACATTTGCTTTAACTGCAGTTTTATCAGTATCATTTAGAGGAATAGAAGAGAAAGTTAAATCTAATCCTTCACCTTCAATTACCTTATTACCTGGCTTAGAATTCTTTTCTGCAGCTAGGTGAGGAAGTAAATCAGAAATAACGAATACTGGATCATTTTCGTTATCACCAATATTAACTAAAATTTCACTACCATCCTTCTTATAAACAACACCATGTAATGCAAGAGGTCTTGCAACCCATTGGTATTTAACAATACCACCATAGTAGTGAGTATCTAATAAAGAAAAATCGCTTGATTCATATAATGGGTTTTGTTTGATATCTAATCTTGGTGAATCAATATGAGCACCTAAAATATTGATACCCTTTTCCATTGGTTCATCACCAATAACAAAGGCACAAATATTTTTACCTCTATTTGTAACATATACCTTATCACCAGGTTTTAATACGCTAAAAGTTTTAATATCCTTAAAACCATACTTTTCAGCAATTTCAATTGATTTTTTTACACATAATCTTTCAGTCTTACCATATGAAATGAAATCCTTATAGCCTTCATTAAATTTCATTAAATCAGCTAATGACTTTTCATCATACTTAGACCATGCATTTTTATTGTACATAATTTTAATACTCCTTTTCTTTAAAAATCAAGAGTATTATACCATTTTCTTTTATAAAATTAAATACTTGTTTAAACGTTTTATATATATCATAACTGACTAAATAATAGATATGTAAATATTATGACACATAAATAATTTACTATATTTTTTTATTATATCCATGATATAATATTAGTAAATTTAAAGTATATTTCAATTGTATTTTATCTTTAATTTTAGTATAATAGCGAGTGGTGATTGTCGTGGATGATAATAGAGAAAGACTTCAAAAAGTTATGGCTCAAGCAGGTGTTGCATCACGCAGAAAATGTGAAGAGATCATAACTCAAGGAAGAGTAAAAGTAAATGGAATAGTCGTAACTGAGCTTGGAACTAAGGTTTCTCCTAAGGATATTGTTACTGTAGATGGTAAATCATTAGATAAGGAAAACTTAGTTTATTATGTGCTTAATAAGCCAACAGGCTATTTAACTGCTGTAACTGATAAGCTAGGCAGAAGAACAGTTATGGATTTAATTGCACAAGAAGATAAAAAGGAAAGAATTTTTCCTGTTGGTAGATTAGATTATGATACATCAGGTGTTTTGTTATTAACAAATGATGGTACATTATCTTATAGATTAACAAAATCATCTAAGGAAGTTGAAAAAACTTACCATGCAAGATTAGATGGTATCATTGATCAAACAGCTGTAACTAAGCTAATTAAAGGTGTTATGATTGATGGAGTTATGACAAAAAGATCTAAAATTGAAGTTTTAGACATTGATAAAAAAAATAATTCATGCTTAATTTCTTTAACTATTACTGAAGGACGTAACCGTCAGGTTAGAAAGATGTGTGAGGCAGTAGGCTTCAAGGTAAAGAAATTAAAAAGAATTGCCTTTGGTGGAATTACTACTGAAAATTTAAAAGTAGGCGAATATAGAGCGCTAAAACCTCACGAGATTAAAGTTCTATATAGTTTGTAAAAACTATAAGAATATGGTAAAATTAAAATGTTAAGGGGTTAATCATTTATGAAAAATTTTGTTGTCGCTATAGATGGCCCAGCTGGTTCAGGAAAGTCTAGCATTTCGAAGATTGTAGCTTCAAAATTAGGCTTTACTCATATGGATACAGGTGCTATGTATAGAGCTGTTACCTTAGAAGCTTTAAGACTAGGTATAAATTTAGAAGACGAAAAAGCATATGATTTCTTAGATGAAACATCAATTATTTATAAAGATGATAAGATTTATTTAAATGGTAAAGATGTTTCAAGAGAAATTAGAACAGAAGATGTTACAAATAATGTTTCAACTCCTTCAAAGATAAAAAGAGTTAGAGACAAGATGGTATTCTTCCAAAGAAAATCATGCGAGTTTGGCAAAGTATTGATGGATGGAAGAGATATCGGAACAGTTGTTATGCCTAATGCTGACTTAAAGATTTTCTTAACAGCCTCTGCAGAAGAAAGAGCAAAAAGAAGATGTTTAGAAAATGCTCAAACTGGTATTGAGTCAGATTATGAAACAATATTAAGAGAAATAAAAGAAAGAGATTTTAAAGATTCAACTAGGGAAATTGCTCCACTAAAAAAAGCAAGTGATGCTATTGAAATAGATACAACATCACTTACAATAGATGAAGTGGTTGATAAAATAATAAATCTAATAAATGAAAGGTTATATAGTATGGAAAATTTTGATTTTGAAATGCCAAAGGAACTTAGAGTTCGCGATGTTGTAGAAGGAGAGGTTGTACAAATCGAAGATAATACAATTTATCTTGATGTTAAGCAATTTACAGAAGCTGTAATGCACTTAGACCATTTTACAACAGATAAAAACGCAACATCATTCAAAGGATTAGTTAAGCTAGGAGATAAGATTAAGTGTCAAGTAACAAAAATTACTGAAGATCATATCTTTGTTTCTAGATTAAACCAATTAAGTGAAGAAAACTTTAAAGCTGTTATTGCTTTAGCTCAAGAAAAGAAGAAAGTTAAAGTAACAGTTAAAAAGGATGTTAATAAAGGATTCATGGTTGATTACAATGGAAACCAAGTATTTATGCCAGCATCTTTAGCAGGCAAGGATACAAAGGTAGGAGATAAGATTGAAGTTGTAATTTTACCTTCTGAAGATGAAAACAAAAAGCCTATCGCTTCAAGAAAGGCTGTATTAGATGAAGAATATGCTAATGCTAAGGCTTCTGAATTAGCTAACGTTAATGTTGGTGATATCGTTGAAGCTAATGTTGCTAAGGTTGAAAAGTATGGCGCATTCTTAAGATTCGGTATGCTTCAAGGCTTATTAAGAGCAAAGGAATATTCTCATAAGTTTGTTGATATTACAAAGGAAATTAAAGAAGGAGATAAATTCCAAGTTAAGGTTATTAAAAAGGATGAAAATAACAAGCTTGAATTCTCTCGCAAAGCTTTAATTGATACTCCATATCAAGCATTTGTTAAGACTCATAAGGTTTCTGATAAGGTTATAGGTAAGGTAGTTGAAAAGACTGGCTTCGGTTTAATCTTAGAGGTTGCTGAAGATGTAAGAGGATTATTACATAAATCAGAATACTCTCATAACCCTAATGATAATTTAGCAAGTGTATTAAAGATTGGCGATACTGTTGAAGTAGCAATCATAGGATTAGTTGATGAAAAAGAAAAAATAAGTTTATCTAGAAAAGCTTTAATGGATAACCCATGGGAGCGTGTAGATGCTAAGGTTGGCGATGTTGTTGATGTTAAGGTAACAGAAGTAACTGAGTCAGGCTTAAAGGTTGAAACTTTAGGTGTTGATGGATTTGTTCCTGCATCTGAGGCTGTAGCTGAAAAGAAAAATGATTTAAGCTCATATTTTGCAGTAGGTGATGAAGCTAAGGCTGTTATCACTGATATTAATCCAAAGGAATGGCGCTTAAAGCTTTCTATTAGAAAGTATCAAGAAGCAGAAGCTCGTAAGGATTTTGAAAAGTATCTAAACGAAGGTGAAGAAGCTAATTCAAATCTTGGCGAAATGTTTAAAGATGTTTTAGATAAATAAAAAAATTTATAGTGGTGGTGATATTATGTTGGCTAAGGTAGCGATTGTAGGAAGACCTAACGTAGGTAAATCTACATTATTCAATCGTATTATTGGTCAAAGATTATCCATTACTGATGATCAACCAGGTGTAACTCGTGATAGAATTTATTCTAAGGGTTCTTGGCTTGGAAAAGAATTTTTCGTAATTGATACAGGGGGCATTGAATTAGGTGATGCTCCCTTTTTAACAGAAATTAAGGCCCAAGCTGAAATTGCCATGGATGAGGCAGATGTTATTATCTTTGTTGTTGATTGTCGTAGTGGTGTAACTGACGATGATGTTTATATTTCAAAGCTTTTATATAGAACAAATAAACCTGTTTTACTTGCAGTAAACAAGGTAGATGATCAAAAATTCAGAGAAAATATTTATGACTTTTATTCATTAGGATTTGGTGATCCAATTCCTACATCATCAGCTCATGGTGTTGGTATTGGTAATCTATTAGATAAGGTTTTAGAAAATATTAAGGAATCTGATTTTAAAGAAGATGATACAGCAATTAAATTCTCTTTAGTTGGAAGACCTAATGTTGGTAAATCATCTTTAACAAATACTTTATTAAATGATAATAGAGTAATTGTTTCTAATGTTGCAGGTACAACAAGAGATACAATTGATACACGTTTTAAATCAAATGGTAAGGAATATATAGTTATTGATACTGCTGGTTTAAAAAAGCGTGGTAAGGTATATGAATCAGTTGATAAATATTCTGTAATTAGATCTATAGATGCTATCGGAAGATCAGATGTTGTTGTTTTAGTTTTAGATGCTGAAACAGGTATAATTGATCAAGACTTACATGTAGGACAATATTTAGATGAATATAATAAGGCATGCTTAATAGTTGTTAATAAGTGGGATTTAGTAGAAAAGGATTCTAATACTATGGCTAAATGGGAAGAAGATATTAGAGCTAAATTTAAGTATTTAGATTTCGCTCCAATTGTATTCCTATCAGCTAAGGAAAATAAACGTGTTCAAACTTTAATTCCTGCAATTGAACAAGCATATGAAGCATATCATACAAGAATTCAAACATCAGTATTAAATGATGTTATTGCTGATGCATGCTTAATGTTCCCACCAAGTGAATTTAATGGTGGTAAGATTTCAATTTATTATGCATCACAAGTTGGTGTTGAACCTCCAACTTTTGCATTCTTTGTAAACAATCCTAAATTCTTACATTTTTCTTATTATCGTTATTTAGAAAATCAAATAAGAAAGAATTTCGATTTTTTTGCAACTCCAATTAAATTAGAATTTAGAAAGCGTGATTAATTATGAATATATCAATAATTGGTGGAGGAGCTTGGGGAACAACACTTGCTCAAGTTTTGTCTGATAATGGAAATGATGTTTTAATAAGAGATATTAATGAGGATTTTATTAATAAAATTAATACAACTCATCAACATCCTTATTTTGATTCAGTAATCCCTTCAAACATTAAAGCAACTAATTCCTTAAAGGAAGCTTTAGATTTTAGTGATGTTATAGTTTTATGTGTACCTACTAAGGCAATGAGAATGGTATTACATGAAATTAATTCATTATTAACATCTAAAAAATTATTTGTTAATGTATCTAAGGGTATTGAACCATCAACTTCATTTAGAGTAAGTCAAATAGTAGATGATGAAATTAGTGCTAATAATTTAGAAGGATATGTAGTATTATCTGGACCAAGCCATGCTGAAGAGGTAATCTTAAGAAAGGTAACAAGTTTAGTTGCTGCATCAAATGATGAATCATTAGCGGTTAAGGTTCAACATATATTTTCTAATGATAAATACATTAGAGTTTATACATCAGATGATGTTATTGGTGTTGAATGTGGCGGTTCTATGAAAAATGCCATCGCCATTGTATCAGGTGTTGCATCTGGTATGGGCTTAGGTGAAAACGCAAGAGCTTTCTTAATCACAAGAGGTATTAAAGAAATTATTGCGATTACGCAAGCCTTAGGTGGAAGAATGGAAACAGCTTATGGTTTATCTGGTATTGGTGATTTAATTGTTACAGCATCATCAATGAATTCAAGAAACTTCCAATGCGGATTAAAAATTGGACAAGGTATGACAGTCGAAGAGGCTGAAGGAAAGGTTGTTCAATCTGTTGAAGGTATAAGAGCAATTGAGGCTGGCTATGAAATAGGTAAAAAATATAATATTGACCTACCTATTATTAATGCTGCTTATAAGGTTGTAAAATCAGAACTTAATGCTAAAGAAGCATTAGAAGGCTTATTAAAGAGAAGTTTAAAAACAGAAAAGTATTGGTAGAAAAATACAAAAGTGATAGTTTTAAAATCAAAAACTATCACTTTTTTTGATGGTTTTAGATGTAAACGCATACATTACAAATGTAAACGCATTCATTGATTTTCAAACGTTTTCGTTTGCTATAATTAAAATAACGAAGGGGGAACTTTTAAAAATGTTCAATTATAAAAACAAAGTAGTTGCCATTACTGGTGCTTCATCTGGTTTAGGTAAGCAAATGGCAGAAGGCTATGCCAAATGTGGAGCTGATCTAGTTTTACTTGCAAGAAGAGTAGAAAGACTAGAAGAATCAGCTAAAGAATGGGAAGCTAAATACGGTATTAAGGTACTTCCTGTTAAATGTGATGTTACAAGTGCTGAATCAATCAATGCTGCAGTAGCTAAGGTTGAAGAAGTATTTGGTCATTGCGAAGTCATCGTTAATGATGCTGGTGGTGAAAAGGGTACAGGTACACCACTATTAGATTATAAGAAAGAAGATTGGGATTTCACTTTAAATCTTGACTTAACTTCAGTATTTGCAGTTACTCAAGCTTTCTGCAACTTAATGAAGAGAGCAATCGCTTCAGGTAAGCAAACTTATGGTAGAGTAATCAATATTGCATCTATTTATGGTATCGTTGGTAATACAGCAATTCCTACAATTGCTTACCATACAACTAAGGGTGCTGTTGTAAACTTCACAAGAGGTGCTGCTGCAGAATTAGCTACTCAAGGTATTACAGTTAATGCTATCTGCCCAGGTTATTTCTATACTGAATTAACTACAGATACATTAAATACTGAATACTTCCAAAACTTTGCTAACCAATCAGTTCCAATGAAGAGATATGGTAACCAAGGTGAATTAAACTCAGCTGCTATTTTCTTAGGTGCTGAAGAATCATCTTATGTAACTGGTCAAATCATTGCTGTTGATGGTGGTTATACTTGCGTATAATATAAAGAAAAGAAAGAAGAAAAGAATTTTTGAAAAAATGAAAATATAGGTGGTAAGTGTATACACTTGCCACTTTTTGTTTTTTTTGTATAAACAAATAAAACTTGATTTATATCTCCTAGATTGTTATAATATTTTTGCGTGTTTGAAAATGAACAAAAAATCAAGGTGATTATTAATGATAAAATATAGAATTATTACTGATTCATCATCAGGAATTTCTCAAGATGAAGCAGCTAAATTAAACGTAAAGGTTCTACCTTTAAACTTAGAATATAAAGACAAATTATATAAAGATGGTATCGATATTTCCACTGATGAATTCTATTCATTACTTTTTGCACATGATGAAAACAAAAAGCCAATGATTGCTAAATTCATGGAAAAAAAGGAAATGCCAAAATCAACACTTGTTACTCCAGGTGTTTTTGAAGAAGCATTTGAAGAATGCAAGGAAAATGGTGAAATCGCAGTTGTTTTACCTATTGCTGCATGCCTATCTGGTACTTTAAATTCAGCTCGTTTAGCTGCTGAAGATGTTGAAGGTTTAGATTGCATTATAAAAGATTCTAAAACAGCATTAGGTGCAGTTAAAATCATTATTTATGCATTATTAAAGAAAGAATATGAGACTAAAGAAGAATTAGAAACATATTTGGATTATTTAATTGATCATGTAGAATTCTTAGCAGTTCCTGATACTTTAGAATACTTATTTAGATTAGGTAGATTATCTAAGACTACCGCATTATTAGGTAATTTATTCTCTATTAAGCCTATTATTGAGCTTAATGCAGAAGGTAAGCTTATTCCAATTGAAAAAATTAGAGGATTAAAGCATGCATTCTTAAAGATGAAGGAATTTATTCAAAATAATGTACCTATGGATAAAACATTACCTATGGAATTTGGATATTCAAATCATATTGAAAACGTAAATCAATTAGAAGAATATTTAAAGGATATCTTACCTGAAGGTTATACAAAAGCTCAAATCTCTCCTGTGGTAGGTGCCCATGTAGGACCTGGTGCTTCAGCATTTTTCTATTTTACAACTAAGACAAAGGCTGAAAGATTTGAAAAATAATATTAAAGCGTGCTCAAGCACGTTTTTTTATGCTTCAATATATTTATTTAAAATGTTATAATATTAATAAATCTATTCAATGTTATGAGGGGTAACGAAAATGAATAAAAAAGGACTTGCAATATTTATTGGATTATTTATTGATATTGTAGCTATTATTATATCTTTTATTTTGAAGAATAATTTTACAAAAGTAGCTGATGAATTTATTGCTGTTGAGATTGGAATGATTTCTGCTTTAATTGCATTTATTTATCTTCTATTTATGGATTCTATCTTAGAAAGAAATGTATCATTTTTTGCTAAAAATGCAACAGAGCCATCCCTAGGATATCAATTGTTATCTTATGGGATAGCATATTTATTTTATTTGTTTCCACTTTGGTCATTGATTTTACTAATTGTTTGCATTTTTAAGTAAAAATATGGAGTGTTTTGAAAATGAAAAAGAAAATTATAGGTATTTCAATTTGCGTATTATTAGATATTATTGCTGTTGTAATCTTCTTTTTAAAGTATAAAGATAATGATGCAGTTTTTGTTATATATTTAGGAATTCTAATAGGTATTATTGGTATAATAGGTGTTGTTTTTGAAGAAGATTTGTTACGATTAGAAGTTAAATATCATACAAAAGATGGGACAGAACCATCAAATGTAAGAAGAGTAGAAAGTAAAATAGGAGTATATTCATTAAGTCTATTTCCTTTAATTACGCTAATAATTGTATTATGTACATTTAAATGATGTAAGATTATAGACATATTAAAAAAAATATGATAGAATATACGAAACTTAATATTTTAGAGGTAGCAATGCAAATGAGTATTATATTGAGAAGGCATTCTGTGAAATATATGAAAGGTAACCATTGCCGAATAGATTAGAAAGGCATTTTTAATCTATGGGGATATAGGAAATACTTATATCACTCCTAGAAGAAAGTTCTAGAGGCGCTAAATATAAAAAAGAAAAATTATTGAAATCAATGAGCGCTTCGGTGCTCATTTTTTTATTGTAAGTAGAGAGGTTTTAAAAATGAAAATTAGTAATGTTGATGTTAAATTTTTAAAGGAAAAATATGGTACTCCATTATATATTTATGATGTAGCTCATATCAAAAATAATATGGATGGATATTTAAAATATTTTAAGTCTGATAAATTTGAAACTAAAGTATTATTTGCATCTAAAGCATTAAACATTAAAGAGTTAATTAGAATTTGCGATGAAAAAGGAATTGGTCTAGATTGTGTTTCTGTTGGAGAATTCTATACAGCTTTAAAGACTGGATTTAATCCTGAAAATGTATATTTTCATGGAAATAATAAAACAATTGATGATTTGAAATTTATCCTTCAAAATAATGTTGGCACAATTGTTTGTGATAATCTAATGGAAATTGAGTGCTTAAATGATTTAGCTAAATCTTTAAATAAGAAGGTTAGAGTAATGGTAAGAATGAATGTAGGAGTTGATGCTCATACACATAAATTCATTGTTACTGCACATGTTGATTCTAAATTTGGTGTTTTATATGATTCAACTGATTATAAGAAAATTGTTGAAATATTAAATAATTCAACTAATTTAGAATTTGTAGGATTCCATTGTCATATTGGAAGCCAAATCTTTGATTTAAATGCCTTTAAGGCAGCAGCTCAAAAGATGGTTAACTACTGTAAGGATTTTGATAAGCCACTTGAATTAAATTTAGGCGGAGGATATGGTGTTCATTATACAAACGCTGATTCACCTATTCCATTTGACCAAGTATCTCGTACTTTAATTAATACAGTAGAAGAAACTTTAAAGGAAGCAAATGTTGAAATTAAAAAGCTTTTAATTGAACCAGGTAGATCAATTGTTGCTGAAGCAGGTTATACATTATATACAGTAGGTTATACTAAAAAGACACCTAATAAGGAATATTATTTCATTGATGGTGGTATGACAGATAATATTAGACCTGCCTTATATCAAGCTAAATATGATGCTGATATTGTAGGAAAAGAAAATGAAAAGAAAGACCATATAGTAACTATTGCAGGTAAGTGCTGTGAATCAGGAGATTTAATTATTGAAAATTATCCTCTACCAGAAGCTCATATGGGTGATTTATTAATCACTTATACAACTGGTGCATATGGTTACTCAATGAGCTCTAATTATAATAAGGCTTTAACTCCAGCAATTGTATTTGTTGAAGATGGTAAGGATAAGCTAGTAGTTAGAAGACAAACATTAGATGAATTAATCGAAAGGGAAATTTAAAATGAAAATCATAAAAATGCAAGCCTATGGTAATGATTTTTGTTTGACAGAATTTGAAAATAATAAAGATTATTCCGCTATATCTAAGAAGGTGTTAGATAGAAGATTAGGTATTGGTGGGCTTGGATTAATAGTAGTAAAGGTTAAGCCTGATTTAGAAATGCTTTTATATAATCCAGAAGGAAAAAAACTTCCAATGGATTTAAATGCGTTGATGTGTTTTTCTAAATATGTTTTTGAAAGTAGCATAGTTAGAAAAAAGGAATTTGATGTAATTATGGCTAACGCCAAATATAAGGTTAATGTTGAAAATGGTTATGTAATAAATATGGGTGAGGCAAATTATAATAATTCTATGCTTCATATAAATGACCCCATTAAGTCATTTGGAAGAGTTATAAGACTTAATAACTCTTTATCTGTTACGATTTATTCTCTTTATTTAGGAGATATACATACAATTATTTTAGTAGATGATTTTGATGCTAAAATAATTAAAGATGTTGATTTGATTATTAATAATTCTTTATTTAAAAATAAAACAAATGTTCATTTTGTAAAAGTTTTAGATAAGAAAAATATATTAATTAAATCATATGATAAGGAAGGCAATAATTTATTATCATCAGCTGCAGGGGCCGCAGCTGCTTCAGTTGCGCTTAATGAATTAAAGCTAGTTTATAAAGAAACTTGTGTTAAATTTGAACTAGGTAGCGTAGATGTAGAAATTAAAAAGGATAAAGCGTTAGTAAAAGGAAATTCAGTAAAGGTTTTTGAGTGTGAATATAAGGAGGAAGATTAATATGTTAAGAGGTAGTATTGTAGCACTTGTTACACCATTTAAGGCTAATGGTGATGTAGATTATGAAGAATTAGGTAGACTATTAGATTATCATTGTGAAAATAAAACAGATGGTATAGTTATTTTAGGTACAACAGGAGAAGCATCTTGTTTAACTTTTGATGAGGAAGCTGAAATTGTTAAATTCTCTGTAAAAAGAGTAAACAAAAGAATTCCTTTAATTGTTGGTTCAGGTTCTAATGAAACTGAAAAGGCTGTAACTATGTCAAGAAAGTATTCAGAGCTTGGGGCTGATTATGTATTAGTAATTACTCCTTATTATAATAAAACTAATGAATCAGGTTTAATTAAGCATTTTACAGCTGTTGCTGATGCATCACTTTGTCCTGTAATTATGTATAATGTTCCAGGAAGAACTGGTATGTCTATGTCACTTCACGCAATTGAGGTTTTATCAAAGCATCCAAATATTTATGGTATTAAGGAAGCTTCTGGAAATATGAGCTATTCAATTAAGGTTGCAAAATATATTTCTAAGGATTTCCATATGTTTTCAGGAAACGATGATATCATTGTTCCAATGATGTCAATTGGTGCTGAGGGTGTTATTTCTGTTTTGGCTAATGTAGCTCCAAAACAAACTCATGAAATGTGTGATTTATGTTTTAAACAAGATTATAAGAAGGCAAATGAAATTCAATTAAAGCTATTAGATTTCATTAATGGTTTATTTATTGAGGTTAATCCAATTCCTGTAAAGGAAGCAATGAACTATTTAGGATTTAATGTAGGTGGCTATAGAGCTCCACTTGATTATATGAGTGAAGCAAATAAAGAAAAGCTAATTTCTATTATTAATGAAGTTAAGGAGGAAATCTTCTAATGAAGGCTTTAGTTGTTGGTTATGGTGCAATGGGACATATCATTTGTGATATGCTAAAGGAAAAAAATGAATTTGCTGCCGTTTGTGCCTTAGAATGTGATTATAAAAAAATAGATGATGTAAAAGAAGAATTTGATGTTATTATTGATTTTTCTAATCCAGCTAATTTAGATATGATTATAGATTATTCTAAAAAGACTAAATGTCCTGTGGTTTTTGCAACAACAGGATATTCTGAAGAACAATTAAATAAAATTAATGAACTATCAAAAACATCACCTGTTTTAAGATCTGCTAATTTCTCACTAGGTGTTATTCTTTTAAATAGATTAGTTAAAGAAGCAACTCCAATTCTAAAGGATTTTGATGTTGAAATAATAGAGGCTCATCATAATAAAAAGGTAGATTCGCCATCTGGTACAGCTAAAATGCTTTTAGATTCAGTTGTATCTGAAACAGGCTATAGCGCTGTATATGGAAGAGAAGGCTATAGTCCAAGAAAGAAAGAAGAAATAGGTGTTCATTCTATTAGAGGTGGATCTGTTGTTGGAGAACATGAGGTTAATTATTATGGAGTTGATGAGGTAATTAGCTTAAAGCATACTGCACAATCTAAAAAAATATTTGCAGTAGGAGCTATTAAAGCTGCATCATGGCTTTCAAATAAGAAGCCTGGATTCTATAATATGGATGATGTATTATTTGGCAATAAATAATAGAAAAATATGAAATTTTTAAGTGTTTTAAATTATTGTTTTTTCTATTAAACACTAAAGAATAAATGTTCGTTATAAAAATACACTAGTATAAATATTACGAACATTTTTATCTTTTTTTGTTGATTTTGTCACTAAAATCACTTATAATAAAGAAGATATTTATTTTTGGAAGGATTGATGATTATTATGGCTAAAACTTATAACGTTGGTATTTTAGGAGCTACAGGAGCTGTTGGTATGGAAATGCTTAAAGTCTTAGGTGAAAGAAATTTCCCAGTTAATGAATTAAGACTTTTAGCTTCACCTCGTTCTGTAGGAAAAAAGGTAAATTTTAAGGGTAAGGAAATTGCAATTAAGCTTGCTGAAAAGGGTGCTTTTGAAGGCTTAGATTTTGTATTAGGTGCTGCCTCTAACGCAGTAGCTAAGGAATTTAAGGATGATATCGTTGCTGCAGGTGCAGTATTTATTGATAACTCATCAGCATTTAGAATGGATGAAAATGTTCCTCTTGTAGTACCTGAGATTAATGCTAGTGATGTATTTAAGAATAAGGGAGTTATTTCAAACCCTAACTGCTCAACAATTATTACACTTGTTGCAGTTAACGCAATCAATAAGCTTTCTAAGATTAAGGGTATGTATGCTTCAACATATCAAGCTACATCAGGGGCTGGTGCTGCAGGTCCTGTTGAATTAAGAGATGAAGAAGCTGCTATTTTAAATGGTGGTACAATTAATCCTAGTGTATTCCAATATCAAATTGCAGAAAATGTTATTCCTCATATTGGCTCATTTAATGAAAATTTATATACAACTGAAGAAATGAAGATGCAAAATGAAGGAAGAAAAATTATGCACCTACCTGATTTAAAGGTTACTTGTACTTGTGTTAGAGTACCAGTTGTAAGAAGCCATTCAATTTCAGTTACAGTATTAACTGAAAATAAAGTAGAATTAGATGACGTTAGAAAGGCTATTAGTGAAGCAAAGGGAACTGTTTTATATGATGATCCAGCTTCTAAAAAATATCCTATGCCAATTGTAACATCTGACCAAGATTTAGTTTATGTTGGTAGAATAAGACGTGATTTAGTTAATGATAATGCAGTAACACTTTGGTGTGCTGGTGATCAAGTTAGAAAGGGAGCTGCAACTAATGCTGTTCAAATTATGCTAGCATTATGTGGCTTAGATTTTTAGGTGTTAAAACATGGTAGTAGTTGCAAAATTTGGAGGAAGCTCTGTATCTTGTGCTACTCAATTTGCTAAAGTTAAAGGAATTGTTGAATCAAATCCAGACAGAAGAATTGTTGTAACAAGTGCTTTAGGAAAAAGAGACAAATCAGATACAAAAATTACAGATTTATTATATATTTTACATGCACATTTAAAATATTCTGTTCCTTATGAGGATATTTGGAATATGCTTTATGACCGTTTTGTAGGAGTACAAAACGAATTAGGTATAAGCTATGATATCAAACAAGATTTAGATAGCTTACGTAAGGAATTAAATAAGGATATTAGCCAAGATTATTTAGTTTCAAGAGGTGAATTTTTGACAGCTAAGCTTTTAGCAAGCTATCTTGATTATAAATTTGTAGATGCTAAAAATTTATTAATTTTTAATTTTGATGGTAAGATGGATGAAGTTGCTACAGAAAGAAGAGTAAAACAAGCATTTACTGAATATGGTAAGATTGTTGTTCCAGGCTTCTATGGTTCTTATCCAAATGAAACAGTTCACCTTTTATCTAGAGGTGGATCTGATGTTACAGGTTCAATTTTAGCTAAATGTATTAACGCAAGCCTATATGAAAACTGGACAGACGTTTCAGGTATTTTAGCTGCTGACCCTAGAATTGTTGATAAGCCAAAGGCTATTAAAGAAATTACTTATTCAGAATTAAGAGAATTATCTTATATGGGTGCATCTGTTTTACATGAAGAAACAGTATTCCCTGTTCAACAATTAAACATTCCTATCAATTTAAAGAATACTAATGAGCCTAACCATCCTGGTACATTAATTAAAAATGTTTGTGAGGATGAATCATCTATTATCACAGGTATTGCTGGTAAGAAGGATTTCATTTCATTTAATATTTCTAAAGACCATATGTCTAACGAGGTAGGCTTCTTAAGAAAAGCATTATCAGTATTTGAAAAATATAATGTTTCAATTGAACACGTACCTACAGGAATAGATTCAATTTCAGTAGTAGTAAGTGAGGCAAATGTTGAAAAGCTAAAATATGAAATTGTTACAGAATTAAAAACAGAGCTTGAAGCTAATGTTTCTGTTGAAAATAAGATTGCTCTTGTTGCGGTAGTAGGAAGAAATATGGCAAAGCATTCTGGTGTTTGTGCTAAAATATTCCAAACTTTAGGTACAGCTGGAATTAATATTAAGCTTTTAGCTCAAGGCCCTGAAGAATTAAATATCATTATTGGTATTGACCAAGATGATTACGAAAAGACTATTAATGCTATTTATAAAGATTTAATAAAGTAATAAAATGCAGCTTAAGCTGCATTTTTTCTTTATCATTATATTAAAATAGTGCTATAATTAATTTAGGTGATAATATGAAAAAAATGAAATTATTGATTATCCCTTTACTATTCTTGTCTTTTATGGCCTGTGATAAAAAGTCAGATGAAAGTGAGAATATAGATGATTCTAATGTTCACTCCTCAACAGAAAACTTAGAGTTATATTCATCACTTTTAGATGACATTGATGAGAAGGGATTAAAAGCTTCATTAAGTGAATATTATAAAAGTAATTTTTCATATTCTATATCTTATCTATCAGGAAGAACTAATTACAATGTGATTAATTATGATAGAACTTGTAAGATTAGAAATGATTCATTATATATTTTAAAATCTACATCATATCAATATGGCTCATATGAATCAGAAAATTCTCAAACAATTTATTTAAAGAATAATGATTCATATTATTCATATGATTATGAATATGATGTTGAAACTTTAGATACTAAAGAAATACTTCCCTTATATGATGTTAAAAAGGAAGATGATTTTGATTTAAATGATGCCTTTGGCTTTAACCAATCAATTTTAACTTCTCAATCATATGATGGAACAAATGGTACAATTGAAAAAAATGATAATACCTATACAATTGAAATGAGCTATGCCAATGTTAAGGATGAATCATTAGTTAAATTTATAATTAATCTAGGCTATTTTAATACTATGCTATCATATGTAACAGAAGATGAATTGATGGTTAAATTTAATTATATTATTAAAGATTCAGGCTATAATTTAGAATATGGTTTTAGCTATATTATTAAAAATGAATATGAGGAATATGAAATTACAGCTAAGGTAAATTTGGGATTAGAAAAAATAGATTCATTTGATATTATTGATTTCAGTGATGAATCAAAATATTTAAAGAAATATCCTCAGGATTTAAATGATGTATCTGATGTTTATAATGTAGGAGATACAGTAACAGGAAGATATCAAGGTAATTCCTTATATAAATTCTATCTAACTAAAGGTAAATATGGCCTTTTATCAAATAGTAATGCTGTTTTAAATTATTATATTTATAATTCAATTGGTGATAGAGTTAATAGGTATAATTTAAATGTTAATAATGAAATAAAAGTTTCTACAAACTATTTTGAAGTAGAAGAGGATGGATATTATTATGTTTATTTAAAAATATCTGATTCATTAAATACATTTAGTATAAATAAAATAGATTATTTAGAAAATGCTAAAGAAATTAAATCATTTGATTCAAAAGCTTCAGGTACCTTTGAAGGAATATTTGATTTAGATTTTTATAGATGTAATTTAGGCATTGGAAAAAGATATATTTTAACAAATAAGTCAGAAAATATTTTATATATTAGAATTTTACAAAATAGTTTTTTAGGAAACTATATGTCTGAATATATAGTAGTTAAACCAAATGAATCAGTAAGACTTGGTTCTGGTAGTTTCTATTTGATGGTTTGTGCACTAGATAACGAAAGTGCAAGTGGCTATGATTTTGAAATAACAGCTGAAAATTCTAATTAAAGTTTATGAAAAATAGTGATTACGTTTTCATTAATATAATGATTACGCTTTCACTATTTTTTTCATTGATTATTAAAAATAAAAGTATATAATTTGTCCTGTCTGATAAAATTTTTAAATTATTTATCAGTTGATATATATTTTCATTTTTTCAATGCCTAGAGTCTAGGCTTTTTCTTTTGCCTAAAATTTTGTGATTATTTTTCCACTAAATTACAAAAAAAGTGATATACTAAAAAAGAAGAATAAATATATTATTAATTGATTATATTAAGGAGAAGCATATTATGGAAAATTTATTATTTACCTTAAATGCTGTATTACCAATAGTCTTATGTATTGTTATCGGCTATTTCATAAAGCTTTTAAAAATATTTCCTGATGATTTTTGGTCAAAATTAAATAAATTATGCTTTAGAGTATTACTTCCTGTATTATTATTTAAAAACATTTATGATATAGATAATATTGCCCTAATGGCTGATTATTGGAAGGTAATATTATTTAGTGCATTAGTAATAATAGGCTTTTTCTTTATAGGTTTACTAATTGTAATATTCTTTATAAAAGATTCTAAGCAAAAAGGTGTTATCTTACAATGTATATTTAGGTCTAATTATGCAATAATCGGTATTGGCTTAATTAATCTATTAGCATCTAATTTTGTAAGCTCAGATTATAAAATGGCCTTAGGCATTGGCGCAATTGTTTCAGCTATATCTATTCCTCTTTTTAATATATTAGCTATCATTTCTTTATCACTTTTTGTTCATGAGGAAAATAATAAGGTTAGTGCTAAAGAAATATTAATTAAGATTTGTAAGAATCCATTAATTATAGGCGTTTTAAGCGGTATTTTGTTTTTGATTATAAGATTAGCCATTCCAGTAAATGAAGAAGGAATAAAGGCATTTACAATCAAAAATAATCTTCCTTTTATTTATACAACTATTGAATGGTTTGCAAGAAGTGCATCTCCTGTTGCCTTAATAGCTTTAGGTGGAGCATTCTCATTTAGCGCTGTTGCTAGACTTAAATATAAAATTATATTAGGAACAACAATAAGAGTTATATTAGTACCTACTGTTGGATTATTATTAGCTTATTTATTTAAATTTGATAAAGTATATTTTCCAGCTTTAATAGCACTTTTCGGTACACCTGTTGCAGTATCAAGTGTTCCTATGGCTCAAGAGATGGATAATGATTATGAGCTTGCAGGACAATTAGTTGTATGGACATCTATTTCTAGTGCTTTTACTCTTTTTATAATAATATTAATTTGTTCAACTGCTGGCTTATTATAATAATTACACTCCTAGAAGGGAGTGTTTTTTGTATTTAAAAAGACAATACTTTAATTTTTTTTGATTATTAAGTATAATTATATAAAGCGGGGGATAAAAATGGCGTTTTATATTAGTTCAATTATAATAACTGTTTTATTATTAATTGCGATGATAACACATGTGTTAAAGTATAACGGCTTTGATAGACATCAAAAGCGTTTATTTACTTTAACTTTTTTAGCTATTATTTTTTGCTCTTTAGCTGAATGTGCTGTACACTGTGGCTATTATAATAAAGCTTTAAGTGTACCTTTAACTATATTAACGGTTTTACAATTTTCTATTTCACCTTTACTTGGAGTGTTATTTGTTGCCGCTTTAGGTATGAAAAGGCAAAAGAAGATTTTAGTTGTATTTTTAATAATTAATTTATTAGTTGAAATAATATGTGCTCCTTTTGGCGCAATCTTTAAATTTACAGATGATGGATATGTAAGAGGAAAGTTTTTCTTAATCTATGGTGCTACATATTTAATTAGTTTAGTATATTTATTAGTATGCTTAGTATTTATAGGAAGAAATTTTAAAAATAGAGATATTGGAACAATAATAATGACTATCATTGTTATTATTTCAGGAATATTTCCTATGACATTTTATAATGTAAATATTACCTATATGGCAATCGCTATAGCATCATCACTTTGCTATATTTATTATAATGATTTAGTTCAGCAAGATATAAAGCTTGAATTAGTTAATAATCAAGAAAAGATATCTCAAATGCAAACTCATATGATATCAGGTTTAGCAAACCTAATTGAAAATAGAGATTTAGAAACAGGAGAGCATATAATAAGAACATCTTATTATGTTAAGCATTTAGCTGAATTATGCGTTAAAGAAGGAGTATATAAGGATGAATTAACAGAAGATTATATTCATTTAATTTATACACTTGCTCCAATGCATGATATTGGAAAAATTATGGTATCAGATGTAATATTAAGAAAGCCTGGAAAGCTAAATAAAGAAGAATTTGAAGAAATGAAGAAGCATACTAAAGTTGGTGGAAGAATAGTTGAAGAGGTTTTAAATGGTGTTGCATCAGATGATTATATAAAAGTTGGCTCAAATATAGCAAAATACCATCATGAGAAATGGAATGGTATGGGATATCCTGAAGGACTAAAGGAAAAGGAAATTCCTCTTTCAGCCAGAATAATGGCTATTGCGGATGTGTTTGATGCTTTAATTTCAAAGCGTTGTTATAAGGAAGCATATTCATATGAAGAGGCTTTTAAGATAATAGAAGAATCTAAAGGAACTCACTTTGATCCTTTATTAGTTGATGTATTTATAAAATATAAAGAAGAATTTATGAATCAATAAATTCATTAATGTTATATTAATTACAAAAAGTAAATAATCAAAAAAATGATAGAAAAAAAGGCTAAAAATGTTTAATTTTTGGCCTTTTTATGATATACTAAAATTACTAAAATACTATTTTAAATTGGAGAAAAAAATATGATTGAAATTACAAAACTTTTCGCAAAAGATGGTTTAGAGCTTTCATGCCTTTATGGTAAAGTTGAAAATCCAAAGGCTCTAATCCAAATTGTTCATGGTATGGCAGAACATAAAGAAAGATACAATGAACTAATTAAATTTTTAAATGGATATGGCTTTACTGTAATTATTTCAGATTTAAGAGGACATGGATTAAGTGTTAATGAAAAATATCCTTTAGGTCATATTGAATCAATTGATGAATTAATTGATGACCAATTAATCGTTACTGATTTCATTAAACGTGATAATCCAGGAGTAGATTTATACATGTTCTCACATTCATTTGGTACATGCATTTCTAGAAATTATATTATGAAGCATGACACTGAAATTAAACGACTAATTTTATCTGGTACAGTTGGTTATAATTTAGGTTGTAAGCTTGGTTCTAGAATCGGTGCTAGAAAGATGAAGAAGGATAAATATCAGATGAGCGATTTATTATTCTCATTTACTAATAATTTATCTAAAAAAGAAGATTTTGGCTGGTTAAGTGTTAATGAAGAAAATATCAAAGTATATATGGAAGATGAACTATGCGGCTTCAAATTCGATGTGTCTGGATATTATACTTTATTCTCATCAGTTGAAAATTTAAGAAAAAAAGAATTATATGAATGCAAGAATAAGGATTTAAAGATTTTATCTATATCTGGTAAAGAAGATAGAACTACATTAGGTACTAATGGCATTAAGAGTAATTTAAGATTCTTAAATAAGGTTGGATATCAAAATACAAGCTTCATTGAATATCCAAATATGAAGCATGAAATACTACAAGAACATGATAATGAAAAAGTTTTAAAAGATATTTTAGAATTTTTTGAATAATGTCTTGTAAACTTTACATTTTAATGATACAATAAAACTACAAAGAATTTTCTTTTCCTTTTTTAAGTTTTATAGTATTGCTTATGGACACAAAAAATGTGTCCTTTTTTTTATAAAAAAGAAAACACATCAATTTCTTGATGTGTCCTCAAACCCTTTTCCTTATATTTGTCTTATATTTTTTTTAAATTTTAAATTGCTTGAGCAATCATTGCTTCAGCAACCTTCTTGAAGCCTGCAATATTTGCACCTGAAAGTAGGTCAAATGGATTACCAGCTTCACAAGCTTCCTTATAAGAAGCATTGAAGATATTTACCATAATATCATGTAATTTTTGATCAACTTCTTCAAATGTCCAAGATAATCTTTCTGAGTTTTGGCTCATTTCAAGACCAGATGTTGCAACACCACCAGCGTTAGAAGCCTTAGCTGGAGTAAATACTAATTTCTTTTCAATTAAGAATTTAGCAGCTTCAAGCTCAGTTGGCATGTTAGCACCTTCACAAACAGCGATACAGCCATTCTTAACTAATGTTTCGGCATCCTTCATTAATAATTCATTTTGAGTAGCGCATGGAAGTGCAACATCACACTTAACATTCCATACTCTATCAGTAGCAGTAGTTTCATGATATTCAACACCCTTACATCTAGATGCTAATTCTTTGATTCTACCACGTTCAACTTCCTTAATTTGTTTAACAACAGCTAATACCTCAGGAGTGATACCGTCCTTTACATATACATAACCATTAGAGTCAGATAATGTAACAACCTTACCACCTAATTGAGTTGCTTTTTCACATGCATAAATTGCAACGTTACCAGAACCAGAAATAGCTACTGTTTTTCCTTCGAAAGTAGTATTCTTTAAAGTTTTTAAAGCTTCTTGAGCATAGTAGCATAAGCCATAACCTGTAGCTTGTGTACGAGCTAAAGAACCACCGTATGTTAATCCCTTACCAGTTAATACACCAGTGAATTCATCACGAATTCTCTTATATTGACCAAATAGATAACCAATTTCTCTTCCACCAACACCGATATCACCAGCAGGTACGTCAGTGTCAGGACCAATGTGACGATAAAGCTCAGTCATGAATGATTGACAGAATCTCATTACTTCATTATCGCTTTTTCCCTTAGGGTCGAAATCAGAACCACCCTTACCACCGCCCATAGGTAATGTTGTTAGTGAATTCTTTAATACTTGTTCTAGACCTAAGAACTTAATGATAGAAGCATTAACAGATGGATGTAATCTTAAACCACCCTTATAAGGTCCGATTGCACTATTGTATTGTACACGGAAACCTCTATTTACTTGGAACTCTCCCTTATCATCAACCCAAACAACCTTGAATTGAACAAATCTTTCAGGCTCTAAGAATCTTTCTAAAATCTTTTGTTGTTGTAATTTTGGATTTTTAGCAATGTAACCTTCAAGAGATTCAGTAATTTCTCTTGCAGCTTGTAAAAATTCTTTTTCACCAGGATTTTTCTTTTCTAATTCAGCATAAACCTTGGCAGCATATTCTGTTTTAAACATAACTTCAATACCTTCTCTTCCACAAAATTTCTTATATTTAAAAACTATACAATTCGTATTTTAGCACAAAGGTTTTTTAAATTAAAGCATTTTTTGCAAAAAATTTTAATAAAACGGTTTTTTGAGTAATTATATTTCATAAAATAGGTGTAAATTTGAAATTTTAACCAATTTTTAATATAAAATTGTCGAATTTTCGAGTAAATGATATAATGTTTAAGGTGATTTTTATGATAAAAGCGGTTATTTTTGATTTGGATGGTACAATTTTAAATACAATAAATGATTTATGTAATTCATGTAATTACGCACTAAATAAATATAATAAAAAATCTATTACTTTAAATGAAGCAAGTCGGTTTTTAGGTAATGGTATAAAAAAATTATGTGAAAGAGCCTTAAAGGGTGATTTAGAATATTTAGATAAAGTTTATAAAGAAATGCTAAATCATTATTATAAAAATTATAATGTTTCGACAACAAAGTATGATTATATAGATGATATTATTAAATTAATAAAGGATAAGAAGTTAATAATAGGAATTATCTCTAATAAGAAGGAAGAAGTTTTAAAGAAATTAGTTAATGAGCAATTTGGTGATATATTTGATTTTGTTATAGGTGATTCAGGAATAAGAAAGCCTGATCCATATAATATTAATAAAATTGCAAATCAATATAATATTAAAAATGATGAAATATTATATATTGGTGATAGCAATGTTGATATTGAAACAGTTAAAAATGCTAAATGTAAAGGGGCTTATGTTTCATATGGATATAGAAGCTATGATGATATGAAAAAAATAGGCGCTACCCCTCTATTTAAGAGTAGTTTTGAGCTATATCAATATATGCTAAATTATTTACAATAATTTTAAATTTTGTTATAATGAAAAATGGTGATGTTTTAAAATGGAAAACGTAAAAGTTAGCAATATGGAGCTATTTATAGATTGCGTAGATGAATCAATTGAGCTATTATATGAATTTTATCATAAGCCTTATTTTGATTTATTAGAGCTTACAATTAAAAATATATTAGCAGGTGAAGTTTTAAATGACATCGAAAAAGAAGATGTTGATAAACTTCAAGCAATTTATGATAAGATTGCTAATGTTGATTTCAATGTTGAAGATGTTAGAAAGGCAATGCAAGTTATTGTCTTAAAGTGCTTCAAGGAAATGCGTATTTCAAATTGGAATACAACACCAGATACTTTAGGTATATTCTTATCATATTTTGTAACTAAATTCTTTAATAAGGATAAAAAGCTTAATATATTAGATCCATTATGTGGAACAGGTAATTTATTATTAACTTTAGCAAATTATTTAGAAAATGAAACTAATTTGTTTGCATGTGATAATGACTTATATATGACTAAGCTTACAAGCATGACAGCTGACCTATTAGGACATAATGTTGAGATTTATTTAAATGATACAATGAATCTTAATCTTTATGGAATGGATGTTATCGTATATGATATGCCTAAAAGTGATGCACTAACAGAGAAAAAAGAGTATTTTCCATATCAAGCAATGCTAAAATATGTTGAAATGCTTAACCAAGATGGTGTATTATTAGGAATGGTTGAAAATGACTTTTTCAACTATGATAAGAATAAAGCATTTAAGGAAGAATTAATGAAGACATCTTCAATAGTTGGAATTGTTGAGCTTCCTGATTCAATGTTTAGTTCTATTAAGCCTAAAATCATTCTTGTTGTTCAAAAAAGAGTGGTTAAGGATAGAAAGTGCTTCATGGTAAAGCTACCAAGCTTTACAGATGTAAAATCATTTAATGATTCTTTAAGACAAATTGAAGCATGGTTTAATGAAAATTATAAAAACAAAGAGGAGAATTAAAATGGCAAAAATTATGGCAGTAAATGCTGGTTCATCATCTATTAAGTTCCAATTATTAGAGATGCCAGAAGAAAAAGTTATTACATCAGGTGTAATGGAAAGAATCGGTTTAGCTGAAGGTATTTTCACATTAAAGCTAAATGGTAAGAAGGAAGAAACTCATCCAGTATTACCTACACATGCAGAAGGTGTACAATTATTATTAGACACATTACTTGAAAAAGGTATCGTTAAATCATTAGATGAAATTAACGGTGTTGGTCATAGAGTAGTTCAAGGTGGTGAATTCTTCAAGGATTCAACATTAGTTGATGAAAAGGTTATTGAAAAGATTGCTGATTTAGCTGATTTAGCACCTTTACACAACCCAGCTCACATCATTGGTATTAAAGCATTCCAAAAGGCTTTACCAAACGTTCCTCAAGTAGTTGTATTTGATACAGTATTCCATCAAACAATGCCTGAAGAAGCATATATGTATGCTACACCATATGAATGGTATGAAAAGTATGGTATTAGAAAATATGGTGCACATGGTACATCTCACCAATATGTTTCTCAAAGAACAGCTGAATTATTAAACAAGCCATTAAAAGATACAAAGATTATTGTTTGCCACTTAGGTAATGGTGCATCTATTACTGCAGTTGAAGGTGGTAAGTCTAAGGATACTTCAATGGGTTTAACACCACTAGAGGGTATTCCTATGGGAACTCGTTCTGGTATTCTAGATCCAACAGTTGTTTCATACATCTGTGAAAAAGAAGGAAAGACAGCTGCTGAAGTTGTTAATATCTTAAATAAGAAGTCTGGTTACTTAGGTATGTCTGGTATTGGTAACGATGCTAGAGACGTTACTAAGGCTGCAAACGCTGGTGATCATAGAGCACAATTAACATTCGCTGTACAATCTAAGAGAATTGTTGATTATATCGCTGCTTACTATGTTTACATGGGCGGATGTGATGCTATCGCATTCACAGCTGGTATGGGTGAAAATCTATGCCACTTAAGAAAGAAAATTATCGATCGTTTAGGTGTATTAGGCGTTAAGCTTGATGAAGAAGCTAATAAGGTTATGGGTGAAGAAGCTTTAATCTCTACAGCTGATTCTAAGATTAAAGTATTTGTAGTACCTACAAACGAAGAAGTTATGATTGCTAGAGATACTGTAAGAGTAGCTAAAATTAAGTAATTAAAACTATAAAATAATTAAGGTCCCGAATTAATCGGGACCTTTTTTAATGCTTAATATAAATTATTAAATCATCTTCACTTAATCTTATTTCTTCAGGCTTATCAATTTCTTTAGTTAAATAAGTAACTATACCTTTTTTAATATAGCCTAATATCATAGCTTTTTTCTCATAACTATAATAGAATGAATTAATCAATTCTGCTTTAGAATTAAATACTAAGTTTTGATTTGGCTCTAATATCTTATGAACTGGAGAAACATTTATATCAAATACCTCTCCACCTTTTTCTGAATCAGAAAGAAGTAGTGAATTAAAGAATTTCTTTGAATCTGAATTTAAAGCTAGCTGAGTAATAAATAAAGACATGATTCTATTAGAAATAATTGCGTTTTTAATATTGAAATCCTTAATAGAATTTAGATTTCTTGAATCTAATAATTCAGTAATAAATGTTATGTCAGTATCAGGAAAAGCTGATTGTAAAGCTATTAAAGATACAAATACATTCGCATCATATGAATCATCTGATACTGTATCATCAGATAAAATTAATACCTTTTTAATGCCATCAGTTACCTTTATATCTTCAATCATTTTATTATATTCATTTTTGTTATATTCTTTAACAGTAAAATCAGCAGTATATAAATTATCTGATAACTTTAAATTTTCAACTATATAAGGTTGTTTTTTATTTTTACCTATAACAAATACTGTAAAATCTTCAATATCAATTTTTTCTCTAGTTTTTAATAATCTATTAGTAGTATATGGCTTTTCTCTTTTAATATTGATGTTTTTTTCATCATCTGAAAAAACAAATAATTTATTGTAATTAATAATTGGAATAGCGTTAGTATAATCTCTTAAAAATTCATCTACATCCATCTTATCTCTTGAATAGAATTCGGATCCTTCAAAAGATAAAATATCTAAATAAATATTTGCCAAACTTGGAGTAACAATAGTTTGAGCTATAACCTGACCTAGCTTTTTATTAAATGAAACAGGAATAATTGTTTTATTCTTTAAATTATCCATTTTAATAGATAGGTTTTCCATTTTTATAGCAGTATTTTCATCATCTGTTTCAATAACAATATTTGTATTTTCTTTTAAATTGAAATTGCCTAAGGCAAGCATTATCTTTAAAGAAGATAAATCTGAATTAGTAATATTTTCATCATCTCCAGGCTTTAAATCCTCTCTATTCATAATTACGATAGAAGATGCATTTTCAATAGAAATATCATCTAGATTTCCTCTTAATAAAGGAGAGCCTTCCTTAATAATTAATTTAGCCTTTCTTTTAAATAATGCATTATGAGAACTAATCACTGATTTAATTTCATTTTCAATAAAGTCCTTTGAATAGTTTGAAAGAATTAAAATATTCTTTTTGAAATTCTTACACATTAAATTATAAACAATTTCAGGAACCTTATTGTTATAATTTAAAATTACAAAATGATCACTTATAACAATTTTGCCCTTGGCTTGAGATTTCTTATCAATGTAACCTTTAACAGCGGCAGTAATTGTTGCGATAATTACACCTGAGAATAATACCATTCCAGTTAATACAACAAAGATTGCTAAAATCATTATCTTTAAATCTTCTTTAACGTTGTATTGATTTATTGAGTTAACTGAAACCATCCATTTTAAAGCAGTTGTAAATGCTTCAAAAAAAGATCCATCAAAATACTTTTTTTCAGTATCTAGATTTAAAGCAATGATTGTTGCTACAAAAAGGACAACAACATTTATTGATAATAACCTTAATATGGTTATCATTAATGGCTTTTGATATGTTTTTAAAGTAGTCTTTGATTTAATTTTAATTAACAAAGACTTAATAAGTCTTATCATTTAACTTCCCCCTAAATATAAAAAGAATTCACTTAAATTAATTATACAAAAAATAAGATAAAAAATATATAATATCCTGAATTTTTCAAAAAAGTATAAATATGTTATAATAAAGTGTGTTTTGAATTGGATTATTATGAGGTCTCTTATGAAAAAAAGGATTATAATTATTTCAATTTGTTCGTTTTTTATAATGTGTATCATAGCTGTTCTTACAGTTTTTTTAATTATGAGATTTTCTAAAAAAGATAATAATCAAAATCAAAGTAATACTATAGTTTTTGATTATGATGATTATAAATATAAAACTACTACATTGAAAACACCAACAGATGGTACAAATCCATCTGATTATAATGCGCGAGAAAACCTATATTATGCTTTTTATAATTTAGAGAATAAAAAAAGCTTTAAAATTGAAGAGGTTGGAACAACAACTGCCCAAGTGCTTTTTATTAAGCAAGAACAAAAAATTTTAAAGTCTAAAACTATTATTGATGATGAAGCCTTGCTTACAACTATTTCAAGTGGAATATTAAATATATGCTATCAAACATATTTTAAAGAATATGGTAATACAATATATCAAAGAAGAACTGATAAGGTTAATGATTTAAAGCCTACATTTGAAGAAGAAGCTTCTAAAATAGAAATAAAAGAATATAAAGATAAATTTGGACTTTTACCTTTTAAGGCATCTCCTTATATAATTTGTGATGATACAATAATAAATTATTCAGAATTAAAATTTGAAAATGACTTATATCAAGTTTCAATTGAGCTAGATACTGATGATGCTAAAGCTCCTTATTGGTTTAAAAATGAAATTATGACCTTAGGAGATGCCAAAATTCCTGAATTTATATCAATAAATATTTCATATAAATTTGATAAGAGTTGGAATATTATAGAAGTAGAAACAAAAGAAAAGTATAAGGTTGAAAATAGCTATAGTTTGGGTATGAAAGTAGAGTGTGAAACACACTATATAGATAGATATGAATATGATAACGTATCTTTTGATGAGGAGTATTATAATTATTTCAAAAAAATAGATAAATAACAAATAAACGTCACTATAAGTGGCGTTTTATTTGTTTAAAATGTCAAAAATGTTCAATAAACTTGACATAAAATTTTCTAGTGCTATAATATAACCAAGATTGTGTTTGTTAAGTCTTTATATATTATATATATAAAGCAGAGGTGTTTTATGAAAAAGAAAAAGATTATTATTTTAATAATTATTTTTTGCTTGCTGTTAGTAGGGGGAGGAGCAGGTTTTTATTTTGTCCAAGCTGCACATGAAGGAACAGTTAGCTTCGATGAAGAAACTGATGCAAAATATTCAACAACCCTAAAAGAAACACCTACAAATGGAACAACACCAAATGATTATGACGCCCTAACAAACATCTATTACGCTTTATACAATTTAGAACATAAAGAAGCTTTTGCTTGTATTACAACTGGTGAAGCTAAAGCCTCTGTTGCAACTCAAGCAATTTCAAATTCAAGAATAATTATTGGTGATGAAGCTTTAGTTTCAACTATCTCTGATGGTATGATTAAAACAGGTACTCAAAAGTACTTTGTCAACAGAGGAGAAAAGGTATTATTAAGAACTCATCAATCAATTTCTGATTGTAAAGCTACATGGAAAACAGACACTCCTGAATGTATTACTAATAAAGCTTATATAGGTAGATATGGTTGGTTACCTTATCAAGCTATTGGCTATATTATTTGTGATGAAACAATTTTATCTGTTTCAGAAATGAAATATGTAGATGGTGCTTATGAGGTTACATTAAATTTAGATCCAGATGGAGATAAGGCTCCATTTTGGTATAGAAGAGAAGTTGCAACAAATGGTTCATCTACTATGATTCCTGAATTCTCTTTAATTAATTTAACTTATCGTTTTGATAGTAACTGGAATATATTATCATGTCATGCTCAAGAAAAATACTTAGTTAAATCAATGGGTATTAAAACCACTTGTGAAACTAATTGCTATGATACATATACATATGAAAATGTCTCTTTTGATAAGGATTCTTATGATTTTTTCCAACAATATAAGAATTTAAGTGCATCAGCTGATGAAGATGTTAAAACAAAAGTAGATGCTTTAACTATGCTTACTTCATCTTTAGCAAATGATGAAAGAGGAGAAAACTTAAGCTTAAGTCTTAAATTTAATGATAAATCTATTGATGGCTTATGCTCTATTGATATTTCTGATTTAAATAATGTAAAGGTTAAAGTTTTAGCTGAAGATTTATATGTGGAATATAGTGATCTATTATATATTTCATTAGGCAACTTAAAATTAAAATCTGATACTGCATCTTTAAAGACGTTATTAGACGAATTCAATGGTGCTATTCCAAATGTTGAACCAATTGATACAGCAGGAATTCTTGCGGCATTTGATAATGCTAAAATTGAAGAAATTGAAAATGAATCAGTTGTTAATGTTACATTTAATTTATTAGGCTATGATATTAATTTAGAATATTCAACTTATAAGGATGAAGTTGATTATATCTTAAATTACGTAAGAGTAAATATTGACGTTGATGGTAATTTAGTTTCTATTAACGCAACACCAACAACAAAAGCATTCCCTGGTATTAATAAAGAAGAATTTAATGATTTATCTAATTTAGATTATTTATTTAATTTCTTCAGCAAATTAATTTTAAATAAAAAGGTAGAAGCTACTTTTGATATTAACTATGAAGATATTAATGCATTAGTTAATTTAAAGGCAACATTTGATTCTGATATTAAAGCTAAGGCTCATATTGAATTAACTTATAAAAATAAAACATTTGTTTTAGAAGCAACATATATTAATGATGTTATTTATCTATCATATGATGATATCAATGTAATGATTTCTAAAGATGATTTAGTAAGAATTATTAATAAGTATATTGATTCAAATGCTAAATTAGACTTAAATCCAACTAAATTAATAGAACAAGTAATGGAATTTGATTTCGATAAGCTAATTAAAGAAGTTATAATTACTGATTCAAGCATGTCATTAAAGACAAATTTAGAAGATTTAATAGGACTTAAAAATGATATCTTATTAACATTATCAGATGGTGATGATATTAATCTAGAAGTTTTATTAGATAAGATAAGTGTTAAGGGTTCTATTAAAGCAAAAGAAGAATTAGAAATAACTTTAGATGAAAAAGATTATTCAAATTTATGCTATTTAGAATCATTTATAGATGATTTATTAGTTTTAATTAATAACAAGAAGGTATCTTTAGATATTAGCTTAAAATATCAAAATATAGATATTTTAGCAAATGCGAAGATTGATTTTAACGATAAGAATAATATTAAGGCTTTAGCCATTGTTAATTTAATTAAGGATGATAAGAATATTGAAGTTAAATTAGCATATTTAGATAATACAATATATATTGATATGTTCAATCAAAAATTATCTTTAACTAAGGATTCAATTATTTCATTATTAAATAAGCTTAATATAAGCTTAGATACAAATACTAATGTAATAGATCAAATCTTAAATATAGATTTTGAAAAGCTATTAAAAGAATTTAATATTTCAGAAAATAGTATTACTTTAGGTTTAGATTTAAGTAATTTTGTTGAATCATTAAATGATGTTAAAATGACATTAAATAAGACAAATGATGGATTAAAGCTTTCTTCTAATTTATATGATTTAAATGCAAATATTAAATCATTTGAAGATGATATTACATTAGATGGTAATTATAAGAAAGTTGATAGCTTATTATCATTTGTAGATAATATTAAATCTATAATTGAAAATAAAAAGATTGGTTTAGATATTAATGCATCATATAAATCAATTGATATTACTGGAACTGTAATTATTGATTTTAATGATTCAAATAATATTAAAGCAGAAGCTACAATTAAATTATTAAAGAACAATAACTCAATAGAATTAAAAGTTATATATTTAGATAATACTTTATATGTTGATGCCTTTGGCCAAAAACTATCAATTGAAAAAGATACATTAGTAAGTATTTTAGATAAGTTTGGTGTTAACCTAAATTCTAATGGAAAAGATATTATTGATACTATTATGTCATTAGACTTTGATAAGATTATTAGCGATATCAATGCTTATGATAATAAGTTAGAATTAGGATTAAATTTATCTGATTTCGTTGATTTCTTATCAGATTTAAATATCTTAATTGAGAATAATGAGGATGCAATTAATTTAGTTTTAAATAAGTTTGATTTAAATGCAACTATTAAAACAACTGATAAAGATATTCAAATTGAAGGTGAGTATCAATCATTAGATAATTTAGATCTATTAATTGATAATATTAAATCAATTATTGATACTAAAAAGATTGAAGCAGTATTAACTTTAAACATTAAAGGTATTGATGTTAAAGCTAATATTAAATTAGATTTTAATGACTTAAATTCACTTAAGGCAGAAGCTTTAGTTGAACTTTCAAAGGGTGATGCAAAACAATCATTAAAGGTGATTTACTTAGATAATATAATTTATCTTGATTTTGCAGGATATAAGCTATCCTTAAAGAAGGATACTTTATTTGATATCTTAGCTAAGTTTGACATTAAGTTAGATTCAAATATTGATATCTTAGATAAAGTCTTTGAATTAGATTTTGATTCAATTATTAAAAATATTAATGTATCAAATAATTCATTATCATTTGGATTAGATTTATCAAGTCTATTAAAAGACTTTAATGATTTAATTATTTCATTATCTTCAAATAATGATTCATTACATCTAAATCTAAATAAATATGACTTATCATTAGATATTAAGACATCAAGCTTTGATATTACATTAGATGACGAATATAAGAGCTTAGATAATCTTTTATGCTTAGTAGATAATATTAAAGCAATTATTGATACTAAAGAAGTATCATTATCATTTAATGCAAATTATAAAGGAATTGATATTAATGGTGATGCTTTAGTAGACTTTAATGATGTTAAATCTATTAAGGCAAAGGCTAATATTAAGATTCTAAAAGGTGATGCAACTCAAACACTAACTGTTACATATTTAGATGATGTAATTTATTTAGATATAGCAGAACAAAAGCTATCTATTAAGAAAGATACATTAATTGATATTTTAGCTAAGTTTGATATTGATTTAAAATTAGATAATCAAACAAGTATTATTGATACAATATTTGGCATAGATTTCTCTAAGCTTATAACAAAGCTTGATGTAGAAAATAATGGCTTAAGCCTTGGTTTAGATTTATCTAAATTTTTAAGTAAACTTGATAACCTAGAAGCAACAATTTCTAAAAATGGTGAAGCATTAAATGTAGGCTTAAATAAATTAAATTTATCTCTTAATGTTAAACCAACAAATGATGCTATCACTCTTGAAGGTGAATATAAATCACTTGATAGCATTACATCTTTAATTGATAATATTAAGACTATTATTGAACAAAAGATGATAGAGGTTGAATTAAGAACAATCATTAAAGAAATTGAAATTGAAGCTACAGCAAGATTAGACTTTAGCGATACTAAATCTATTAAGGCAGAAGCATTTATCGATTTAACAAAGGGTGCTTTCAATAAATATTTACATATCATTTATTTAAATGATGTAATCTATGTTGATTTTGCAGGACAAAAATTATCATTAAAGAAAGATACATTAGTTTCTATCTTATCTAAATTTGATATTAAGTTAGATTTAGAAGATGCATCAAATATCATTGATACAATCATGAAGATTAAGTTCAGTGATTTATTAAAGAATATTGATGCAAAAGATGATAGTTTAACTTTAGGATTGGATTTATCTAAATTCTTATCATCACTTTCTGATTTAGAAATTGAAGTTTCTAAAAATGGTGATTCTTTAGATATTTCTTTAAATAAATATGATTTATATGCAAGAATAATGCCTTCTGATTTCAATATTTCACTTTCTGGTGAATATAAGGAATTAGATAAGCTAGAAGGCTTTATCGATAATATTAAATCTATTATTGATAATAAGAAAATTGAAGTTAGCTTCAATGCTTTGTTTAAAGATATTTTAATTTCAGGTAATGTAAAAGTTGATTTTACTGATAAAGAATCTTTAAAGGCAGAAGCTATAATTGATTTAACAAAGGATAATGCGAAACAATCATTAAAGGCTACATATTTAAATGATACATTATATATTGATTTTGCAGGAAAGAAGCTATCTATAAAGAAAGATACTTTAATTAATATTTTAGCTAAATTTGATATTAAGTTAGATTTATCATCTGATATTATTGAAGAAATCTTTAAGCTTGATTTTTCAGATATATTAAAGAAGATTGAACTTGATAATAATAGTTTAAGCCTTGGCTTAGATTTATCTAAGTTCTTAAAATCATTTGATAATACTGAAGCTACAATTACTAATACTGAAGATTCATTAGAATTAGCAGTAAATAAATATGATTTAACTGCTAATGTAAAAGTATCTGATTTTGATATTACATTAGATGGTGAATATAAAGAAATAGATAAGCTAGAAGGCTTTATTGATAATATCAAAGCTATTATTGATAAGAAGGCTATTTCAGCAACATTTAATGCTACATTTAAAGAAATAAATATTAATGGAAATGTTTTATTAGACTTTGCTGATACTAAGGCTTTAAAGGCACAAGCTAATCTTTTATTAACAAAAGGTACTGCAAAACAAGAACTAAAGGTTACATATTTAGAAGATACAATCTATGTTGATTTTGCTGGACAAAAGCTATCTATTAAGAAAGATACATTATTAAGTGTTTTAGCTAAGTTTGATATTAATTTAGACTTAAATTCAAATATTATTGATGAAATATTAAAACTTGATTTTGCTAAACTTTTAACAAAAATTGAGGTAAATGATAATTTATTATCATTAGGATTAGATTTATCTGATTTCTTAACTAAGTTAGATAATTTAGAGGCTATAATTTCTAATAATAACGATTCATTAGATTTAACATTAAATAAATTAGATCTATCAATGAATGTTAAACCAGAAGAGGTTAATGTTACATTAGATGGTGCTTATAACTCAATTGATGATTTATCATCATTTATTGATAATATTAAATCTATCATTGATAATAAGAAGATAGAAATTAGCTTAAATGCTTCCTTTAAAGAGATTTTAATTTCAGGTACTATTGACCTAGACTTTAGTGAAAAGAATTCATTAAAGGCAAATGCTATAATTGATTTATCAAAAGATAATGCAAAACAAACATTAAAGGCATCTTACATAAATGATACTTTATATGTTGATTTTGCAGGAAAGAAGTTATCATTAAAGAAAGATACATTACTTGCTATCCTAGCTAAGTTTGATTTTAAGTTAGACTTAAATTCAAATGTTATTGATGAAATCTTAAAGCTAGACTTTGAAAAGATGCTAACAAAGCTTGAAGTTAAAGATAATGATTTATCTTTAGGCTTAGATTTATCTCAATTTATTAAATCATTTAGTGATTTAGAAGCTGTAATTTCTAATAATGATAATTCATTAGATTTAGCATTAAATAAGTATAATTTAACTGCTAAAGTAGAAGTTAAAGATTTTGATATTATAGTTGAAGATGAATATCAAGAAATTGATGAAATTGAAAGTTTCATTGATAATATTAAAGATATTATTGATTCAAAGAAGCTTAAGGTATCAATTAATGCTAAAGATGAAAATATAAGCATTAAAGGTTATGCCTTAGTTGATTTCAATCTTAAATTAAAGGCATACGCAAATCTAACTATTAGTTATAAGAATATTAATATTCCAGTTGAGGTTAATTATTATGATTCTTATAATGATTTAGAAAAGGTTATTTATATGAATATAAATAATATTCATGCATATGTTACTTTAAATGACTTATTAAATACATTAGGATCAAATACTAATAGTGATTTAATTAAGAGTTTATTTGAAACTAATTTTGAAGATTTATTAACTGATTTAACTATTAATTCAAATTCTATAAATATTAACTTAAATCTTAAATATTTATTAGATAAGCTTGGATTAGATTTAGATTTAAAATCAGATTCATTAAATGCTTTAATTTCAAATGAAACTGATTTAAGTATTAAATTAGATTTATTTGAATCATTTAATATTGATTTATTAAGTGACTTTGATGAAGAAATTGAATTAGCTGATAATGAATATATTAATTTAAATACATTATTAGAAAATGTTTCATCATTATTAGATATTATTAAGAAGGAATCTTTCGCAATTAACTTAAATGGTAATATTGATTTAACAAATTTATTAGATTTAAAGTTAAATTTAATTGTTGATTCAAATATTAAATTTATCTTAAATGAAAATAATAAATATGATATTGAAGGTGTAATTGATGTTTCATGTGATAAATTTAGCGCAAATATATTAATTGATGTTAAAGATGATTTCTTATATCTAAAGATGTCTAATATTAATATTAAGTTAAACTTAAAGAATATTGATTCATTTATCGCAGATATAACAACTTTATTTGAATTGAATGATTCATTAAAGCTTGAAGATTCAATTAATGATTTATTAGATAATATTAATTTGAAAGATTCTAATATATTAGAAGCTAATTTATCATCTGTTATTGAAAAGCTATCAATTGTTACAATTGAGATAAATAACTTAATTGATGAAAAGTCTAATATTAAATTATTAGATAATAAGTCAAATTTATTTGCTAACTTAGAATTTAATATTGAAAGAAATATTAATGATTCTTTAAGAACTATAGAAGAGACTAATTTCTTAGTTGAAGAAGATATCTTAAATTTATGTAAGAATGTTAAATCTATTTTAGATTTAATTAAATCTAAAGAATTTAGAGTTCTTATTGGAAATGAGTCTAACGCAATTGAATATTTCAAGGATGGTAAATTAAAATATAGCATCTATGGTTATTTAAATGTTAACTTTGTTGATTCTAAGAGGTTAGGCTTAGACTTATATATTTCTGAATATGCTGATTCTAAATATCAATGTACTCATAAATTAAAGTTAGTTTACATTGATGAAATGCTATATGCTACATATGGCAATGGTGGTGAAAATGAAGTAATTAAGGTATATAGTGATAAAGCTAATATCCTAAAAATAATTTCATCACTAGAAAAGGTTACAGGTATTGATTTAGAAATAGTTAATAAATTTATTAATTTTAGAGACTATGCAAATGAATCTTTAGATTATATTAATATTGAAAACATTAGAAAGTTAATTGATGGAATATTAAATTCTTCTTTAGGCTTAAATTTAGATAATATTAATCTAAATGATTTAATTAAATCAATGTCAACAACATCTACTAACCAATCAATTGGTTTAGATTTATCTACAATATTCAATATTAATAATAGCTTTACTACTATTTTAGGTGTAAGCAATGGAGATAAATATCCAACTATTGAAATGAATAAGCTTTATTTAGAATATGAAACTAAGGAATCATTTAAAGCAATAGAAGATGTATCTATTTCATTTGAGGATTATAAAGATATTTCTAAGCCTTCTAATTTAAATGGTTACTATAATATCAGTGATTTATCTGATTTATTAGATGGCTTCATTACAGCAGCAAGCTTTAAATCATATTCTATTGAAGGTACAATCACATTAAATGCGATTGGTATAATTAATATAGATGTTCCTGTTGAGGCATATATTGAAGTAGATGATGAAGGTAAACCAATCATCTTCGCAACAATTGATATGACTAATATTGGTATTGCATCATTATTAATGAGTAAAAAGACTGTAAATATTATTTATAATGATGGTTATGTTTATATTTATAGAAAAGATAATGGTGGAGATACATATAAGATTAAGATAACTAAAGAAACATTCATGGAAAACATAGTTGATTATCTATTAGATTTCTCACTTGGCCTTCCTGATTCAATATTAAGCAAGATTGGCCAAAATGAAAAAGAAGGATATCAATATGTAAATGCTTCAAAGGTTGTTAATAATTATTATTCAACAATTAAATCTAATCTAAAGTCTTTCTTCTTTAGCTTAGATATGGGTGAATTAGTAAGTAATTCAGATTTAGGCGATTTAGGATTTACTATTAATTTAGTTCCTTTGCAATTAGATGAAGAACATACAGACTTTACAGCATATTCAATTACTGATTTAAGCTTTGATATGGTTAGTGTAATAACTATTTCAACAGATGAATTAAAGCTATCTAATTTAACAAAAGGAACAAAAGCTTATAAATATAATGATGTTTCAATGGATAATAAGCCTATTAATCAATATGTAGATTCATACATTAATTCTAATTTTGTTATCAGTGGAAAAGCTATTGAAACTGATACTAAATATGTAAATAATAAGCAAAATGGTAAAATCTCCCATAAGGCATTCTTCGTAAAAGGAAGCGGAACTAATTTAAATGGTAGCGATTTGATATCATCAACTATTCAAAAGGAAGCAGGTTCAAACTTCACACTTGCTTCTTGTGAAGAATACAAAATAATGAATGGTAAAACATATTATTTTGATGGATGGTATGATAACTATAATTATGAAGGTGAAGCTTATTATCCAGGTGATGTTGCTAAAATGGGTGATAAGAATATCCATTATTATGCTAAATGGGTTTTAATGTATGATTATAAGGTTGTTGATTCATTAGGTGATGGCTTAAGTATTTCATATAAGAAGAGTGAAAAAACTGCCTCTTATACAGTTGATACTACATTAGGAGAATTTAAAGGATTCTATAATGCTTTAACTAATGAATTAATCACAACAAATCCTACATTAGATGGTATTATTATAGAAGAAGATGTAACAATTTATGTTAAGTGGGGCAAGATGAATTATATTATTCTAAATGATAATACAAAGATTGCCTTAGGAAAAGCTGACAGTACTGATCAAATTAGCTCTTTAACAGATACATATTATTCTATAAAATCAGATAATATTTATTATGTATATAAATCAGAAGACATTAATCCTAAATTATTATTTGAAGAATATAATTATTTATTCGTAAATGAATTTGTTGATGAAGTTGAATATAGCTATATTTATCTATATTCTTATAAGGCATCACTTGAAGGCTATAATAATTATAAGTTTACTTATAATGAAAACTTCAAGAATAATAATGGAAATGCTTTATATACAAATATCCTAATGCCAAAGAGCATGACATTTAATTCTTCATATTTCCAAAGAGGATATTATAGTGAATTTGAAATAAATGGTTGGTTAGGTACTAATGGAACTATTTATGGATTTAATAGTAGCATTGATTCAAGTATCTTAAATTATAAGGCTTATGTAACATCTAAGGTTGTAATCTTTAATATTTCAAATCAAAAGATTACAGGCTTTAAGAATGGTTCTCATAAGATAATTATTACACCAATATTTGATTCAAATGGAAATAGAATAACTACAATTGGAAATAGCGCATTTAAAGGAAATACTAATATTACAGCTGTAGTACTATCTGAAGGTATTAAGACTTTAGAATCAGATTGTTTCAAGAATTGTACAAGTCTTACTTCAGTATACTTTGCTGATACAGTTACAAGTGTAGCTACTGATTCATTCTATTTTGATTCGGGAAGCAATTATGAAGATAATAGAGATATTGCTTTAAAGGTTAGCTTCTATTTCACAGAAAATTCAAAGTGCAGTCATTCTAATTGGTTAGCATGTAAGTGGAATAGTAGTAAGAGATATTATGGTGAATCTTATTCAGGATTCTTAAGTATTGGTTCTGGTGATTTCACTAGTGCATTTAAGACTTATTCAATTTCATTATATGAAGAAATCTTAACATTGTTATAAAATAAAAAAGGTCAATCGTGAGATTGGCCTTTTGGTTTATTTAAAGGATTGTTGGACCCTTTTGTTCTTTAGTTTGTAAATCTATATTATAGATTGAATCTATTATTTTAGATGCTTTAAATTCTATATCTAATGTTTTATTTAAGCCTTCTTTAATATTTGTATAATAATTTAATTCCTTTTTAATTTGGCTTAAATATATTTTACCATTATTATTAAATCCTAATACTCTAATTATGTTTTCATTTAAAGCTAAAGATGCTTGAGTTTTATTAATATTAAATAAAATATATACTAACATTCTTTTAATTCTAGTTTTTGTATATCTTTTTGTTGAAAGATAATTTATGAATTCATCTAAATTATTATAATTTTTGATATCATATAATTTATTTTCTAATCCTTCGTCTACAAAAAAGATATTTTTTAATTCATCTTTAGATTTTGTTAAAATTGAATATTTTAAATAATCAAATATTTTATTATTATCTAAAATATTATTAATATCATTTGATACAAAAGATGGAGTATAAGTATTTAATAGTTCTATATTATTTCTTATAGCCTTGGCAGAGGTTATATGATCATTTGAAGGAGTTAATTCATCATATGAAGAAGATAATCTTTTAATTGTTTTTAATTCAATATTATAATTATTATCTTTAATTGCTTTAAAATATGAATAACCTAACATATCATTTGGATTTAAATTAATTATATTTGAAATAGCTTCCTTATAGGATAACCCATTATTCAAATGTTCTTTAATTAATTCATCATTTTTATTTATTAAGTCATAAGCTTTTTCATAAAGCTTTATATCATTTTCTTCTGAACCGATATATATTTTATCAACTTTAAATGAATTTAAAATATTAACTGCCTTTAATGCGAATATATCAGCTCTTTGGCATGCATATATTAAAGGAAGTTCAACAACTATATCAACACCTAGCTTTAAGGCTTGTTCTGTCTTTTTAAATTTATCAAATAAAGAGATTTCTCCTCTATTTGTAATAGATGTAGACATAACTGCGATAATTAGGTCAGGATTTTCTAATTCTTTAATTTTTTCAAAATGATATAGGTGTCCATTATGTAATGGATTATATTCAACAATTATACCTACAATCTTCATATTATCACCAAATATTATTATAACTTAAATTATATTATTTTTATAGTAATTAAATTTACATTTTGATATAATAGGAGCATATATGAAAAGGAGTATTAATATGAATTGGAATTTAAAATTAATTTATGAAAACAAAGACTTATTTTATAAAGATTTAGAATTAATCGATAAATTGGGTGATGAAATTCTAGCTTTAAAGGGCACCTTAAATACATTTGAAGGATTTAAAGCTTATTCAGAAAAGGAATTAGAATTAGATAAGGTTATTTCTAAGGCTTATTCATATGCTGCAATGCAATATGATTTAAATCAAAGAGATAGTGAAGCTGAAAAGGATTATGCAAATATTTATACTAAATATAATAATGCAATGGCTAAAATATCTTGGGCTGATCCTGAACTATTAAGTGTAGGAGAGGATAAGTTAAATGAATTCATTTCTAAGGATAAATCATTAGAACCAAATAGACAAGGCATTAAGACATTATTTAGATTAAATAAATATGTTTTAGATGAAAAGAGTGAAGCTATTATTGCAAATTCTAATGAAGCATTTGGTAAATTCAATGATTTATATGACAAAATTTGTGTTGTAGACCAAAAACCTTCAAAGGTTGTTTTATCTGATGGTAAGGAAGTAGAGGTTAATACATCTAACTATACTCATCTATTAAGAACTTTAAAGAATCAAGAAGATAGACAAAAAGTATTTGAAGGATTCTATAGCTATTATGATAATCATAAGGCTACATTATCAACAGTTTATGATGGTATCCTATCTAGTGAAAATGCACTAGCTAAATCTAGAGGCTATGAATCAATTTTAGATATGCATTTATATCCAAATGCTATTTCAAAAGAGGTTTATGAAACTTTAGTTAATACAGCTAAGAATAATACTGCACCTTTAAAGAGATATTTAGCTTTAAGAAAGAAAGTTTTAGGCTTAAAGGAATATCATACCTATGATAGAATGCAAAGCTTAGCTACATCTGATAAAAAGTATTCATTTGAAGAAGCTAAAAAGCTTGTTGTTGAAGCTGATAAATTTATGGGTGAAGACTTCGATAAGAAGGCTGAATTTGTATTAAGTGAAGGAAGAGTTTCTGTTGAACCTAAGGATGGTAAGAGAACAGGTGCTTATTCAACTTCAACATATGAAAATGGTCCATTCATTTTATTAAACCATAATGGTTCTTTAAATGATGTATTTACAATTGCTCATGAAGCAGGTCACTCAATTCATACTTGCTATTCAAGTGAGACTCAACCATATCAATTACATAGCTATAGAATATTTGTTGCTGAAATAGCATCAACATTAAATGAACAAGTATTATTAGATTATATGTTAAAAAATACAACTGATAAGAATGAAAAGATTGTATTATTAGAAGAATCTATTGATGGATTAGTTTCTACATTCTATCGTCAAATTGTATTTGCTGATTATGAATATCAAGCTCATAAGCTAAAAGAAGAAGGAAAGCCTATTACAAGTGATGCTTTATCTAATATCATGAAGGATTTATATATGAAGTATTATGGTATTGATTTAGCTACAGAAGAATTAAAGAAATTTGTTTGGGCTTATATTCCTCATATGTTCCATACACCATTTTATGTATATCAATATGCAACTTCAATTGCTGCTTCTTTAGCAATTTATACAAATATTAAAAATGGTAAAAAGAATGCTTTTGAAGACTATATCGAGCTTTTAAGAAGTGGATGTAAGGATTATCCAGTTGAACTTGTTAAGAAGGCTGGTGTTGACTTAACTAAGCCTGATGCTTACTTATCATTAATCAATAGAGTAGATGAATTAGTATCTGAATTAGAAAAGCTATTCTAATATGAAAAAAAGATTTTGTTTTGATAACAAAATCTTTTTCTTTTTATTCATATTTTCTTTCAGCAACAGTTTTAAATTCATCTAATGAATCTTTAAATATTTCAACTAAATCAGGATCAAAATGAGTTCCTGAATCTCCAATGATTATATCTATTGCCTTATCAATAGGCATTGGCTTTTTATATACTCTTTCAGCAACAAGTGCGTCAAATACATCAGCTATGGCCATAACACGAGCTGGAAGAGGAATTTCAGTTTCCTTTAATCCTTTTGGATATCCTTTTCCATTCCATTTTTCATGGTGATATAAGGCTATATCATGAGCTATTTTTAAGAACTCATCATCACCTAAATCATCTAATATACTATTAATAATTTCTCCACCCTTTGTAGTATGAAGCTTCATTTTTTCAAATTCTTCATCTGTAAGCTTTCCAGGCTTACACAATATTAAATCACTTACAGTGATTTTTCCTATATCATGAAGTGGGGCAGCATTAATTATTTGATCACATGTTTTATTATCTAAATAATCTTTATATAAATCCTTTTCTTTCATTTTATTAATAAGGATAGAAACATATTCTTTAGTTCTTTTAATGTGGGCTCCTGTTTCAATATCTCTTGATTCTATAACATCAGCTAAATCTTCAATTACATTATTTTGCATACGAGATTTTGCCATAATTTCATCTTGAATCTTATTGCTTAATTCAATTTGTTCATTAATCATGTTTTCATTTCTTTTAGTTATAGAAAAGCCTATAAAATCAATAGCTGTAACACCTATTATTAATGGAAGACAATAATGTAAGAAGACTATTAAAAATCTTTTTGAAAATAATACATTAAGTCTATTTTGGATATTTGATGCTTCAGCCTCAGTTAAAGGCTTTAATAAGTTAGCATCATATTGACCAAATATATAAGAAGAATAGATGGATACTATAACTAATATAATAGATAAAATATAAGTTATAATAGTCATTCTTTTAGAGTTTTTATATTGAGCTGTCATTAAAGTTGGAATTACTAAAACTGGTATAGCATGAAATGAAAATGTAGCGTTTAAATCAAATATTGCAAAATAAGCAATGATGATTATTATGATTTTAAACCATTTTCTTTCTAATACTGAGCTTTCTTTTTTTAATGTTTTATCATTTATTAAATATATTATAAGAGGAATAGAAGCTCCAAAAAATAAGATAATCATTGAAATTCGCATTATAGCTTTATCAGCTGTAAATATTCCTATTTCATTAAAAAGAAGTGTAAATAAGCCTAATATAGCTATTACAAATTCACAATACATATTGAAAATATTAGCTTTTTTAAATGCTTTTAAATGTAGTCTTTCATGCATAAAACTCATCCCCTAAAATTTACCTTATATATAATATATCATAAAAAAAATTTATTAAAAATATTATATATTAAATTAAATGTTTTTTCTTCCCATTTATATTGAATAATATAAATAAGTGTGGTATCATTATCTACGATGAGCTTTAAGATAGTCCAGAGAGGCTAACAAGAAATACCGATATATTTTTAAGTATGTTTTGTTGATACATAGTTTTCTTTGGCAAAGGCTAGGGAAAACTATTTTTTTATAAGGAAGGGTATTAAAAATGAGAGGTTTATTAACATTAAAGGATTTATCTACAGATAAGATTAAAGAATTAATTAAATATGCTATGAAATTAAAAAAAGGGTTCCGTATTTCTTATCCAGATAAGAAAATCGCGACCCTATTTTTTGAAAATTCAACTAGAACACAATATTCA
>JAEEGL014746738.1_pt1 | contig 69539 bp, 62 predicted proteins | sample 9134231 | NCBI WGS metagenome assembly JAEEGL01 (sample SAMN16246548, study PRJNA631951) | gut metagenome | biome: gut microbiome; feature: rumen; material: fiber-attached | host: Bos | place: Iran: Karaj | collected 2018-10
CGTACCCGACTGGATTCGAACCAGCGGCCTTTGGAGTCGGAGTCCAACGCTCTATCCAGCTGAGCTACGGGTACAAAGCGTGTTTATTATACTCAGGGCGGGGCCTGATTGCAAGATGCGGATTGTTGTTTTTTGAAAAACCCGTTCTCCGGGCAGCGCAGGATACACGAAGGAGGGGCCGAAGCCCCTCCGCAGCGTGAGTATCCGGGTTAAACCAAACTGTTCTTTTTGATGAAGGTCACCAGTTCGTCCACCTGGCAGAAAGCCATGCAGATCACGGTGTCGGCGCCGCCGTAGTAGATGGCGATGCGACCGGTGTCCGCGTCGGTGAGGGCCGCGCAGGGGAAGGCCACGTTGGGCACGTCGCCGATCTGCTCGTAGGGCTTCTGGGGAGAAAGCAGGTAGGGCTCGGTGCGGTAGAGCACCTTCCAGGGCTTTTCCAGATCCAGCAGGCACGCGCCGAAGGAGTATACGAAGCCGTTGCAGCTGGTGAGCACGCCGTGGTAGAACAGAAGCCAGCCTTCGTCGGTCTTAATCGGGATAGGGCCCGCGCCGATCTTGGTGGACTGCCAGCCTCCCTTGGTGCCCATCACGTAGCGGTGACGGCCCCAGTAGCACAGGTCGGGGGACTCGGAGTAGAAGATGTCGCCGAAGGGCGTGTGGCCGTTGTCAGAGGGGCGGGACAGCATGGCGTAGTTTCCGTTGATCTTCTCCGGGAACATCACGCCGTTGCGGTTGAAGGGCAGGAAGGCGTTTTCCTTCTGGTAGTAGGTCTTGAAATCCTGGGTGGTGGCCACGCCGATGGTGGGGCCGTGGAACCAGTTGCACCAGGTGACCACGTATTCGTCGCCGATCTTGCAGCAGCGGGGATCGTAGCCGTAGCGGAAGGGACCCACTTCCTCCGCCTGGGGATTGAGCAGCACGAAGGGTTCGGGATCGATGTCCCAGTGGATGCCGTCTTTGGAGTGAGCGGAGTGGATGCGCATCTCGCGCCGCTTGTCGTCCACGCGGAACACGCCGGCAAATTCGCCCTCAAAGGGCACGACGGCGCTGTTGAAGATGGAGTTGGAGCAGGGGACCGCGTCCCTGGGCACGATGGGATTCTCGCTGTAGCGCCACAGCACGTCGGAGCAGCCGGCGGGCCTGTCCTGCCAGGGGATGTTGGGAAGAGAAGCGCCGATGATCTTTGCCATGTCTGTTTCCTCCGGTCATTTTTATTGTGGATTGGCGGTTCTGAAGAAGCATTATGGGAAAAGTTTGGAGTTTGGAGTCAGGAGTTAGGAGTTGCGGTGGCTTTGCCTCCGGCAAAGCTTTGAATCATAAAAATGCCTTCGGCATTTTTTCCACAACTTCTAACTTCTAACTAATAACTCACCCTAAAACATTCTTTATCATTCCGTCCAGCCAGTCGCCTTCGAACAGTTCGATCATGCCCTTGTCGCAGGCGGCGGCGAGCTTGGGGTTGATGGGGAGCCGGGCGGTCACGCTGGTATTGGCCAGGCGGGCGGCCTCCTCCAGGCGGCTTTCGCCGTAGGGGAAGATCTTCTTTCCGCAGTCCGGGCACTGGATATAGCTCATGTTCTCCACGATGCCCAGCACCGGGATGTTCATCATTTCAGCCATGTTCACGGCCTTCTGAACCACCATGCCCACCAGCTCCTGGGGCGTGGTGACGATCACGATGCCGTCCACGGGCAGGGACTGGAACACGGTCAAGGGCACGTCGCCGGTGCCGGGCGGCATGTCGATGAACATGATGTCGTTGTCGCCCCAGTTCACGTCCGTCCAGAACTGCTTCACGGTGCCCGCGATCACGGGTCCGCGCCAGATCACGGGATCGGTCTCGTTTTCAAGCAGCAGGTTGACGCTCATCACTTTGATGCCCGTGGCGGTCTCGGCGGGAAACAGAGAAACGTCGTCGCTGCCGGCTTCTTTGGTGAACTTGAACATTCTGGGGATGGACGGGCCTGTGACGTCCGCGTCCAGCACGGCGGTCTTATAGTCCATGCGCCTGGCCAGCGTGGCCAGCAGGCCGGTGATCAGGCTCTTGCCCACGCCGCCCTTGCCGGAAACCACGGCAATCACTTTCTTCACGCGGCTCTGGTCGTTGAGCTTTTCTTTCTGTATGGCGTTTTCCCTGCTGGCGCACGCGGCCGAACAGGTCTCGCAGTTATGGGTGCATTCCTCTGCCATGTCTTTCCTCCGAAGGTCTTTGCCGTATTCGATCGGGATACTCTGCCTGCGCGGGATCGCCGCAAAGGAGAGTCCCTTCTGCTATTATATCATACCGCCTGCGAAAAGCAAGTGAAATGCTTGGAAATACGCCGGAAATGAAGAGGGGGGTTCCCGGAGCCGGCGTTTGAATGCAAAAACACCGGCGCGGGAGACACGCCCCCGCGCCGCATGCTGTTTTATATGCTTATTGTTTTTCCTGCGCTTTCAGCCATTCGCAGCACAGCCTGGCCTCGGTAAGGCCGTCGGGTTGCAGGCTTTCGCTCTCCACTACCATAAGCATATTGTTGGCTTTGGCGGTATCGTACACTTCCCGGAGAGGGGCCTGTCCGTAGCCCAGGGGCTTGCCCTCGCCGCCCCTGAAGCCGTCCTTGATGTGGATGAAATCGATCCTGTCCTTCAGGCGCTCCAGTATGCCTTTGGCGGAAAAGCCCGTGGCGTTATAGTACCAGAAGGTGTCGATCTCCAGCCGCAGGTCAGTGCGGCACACCAGCTGCTCGTGGATCATGGAGCCGTCACGGTTGGGCTGAAACTCGTGGGAGTGGTTGTGATAGCCCAGCTGTATTCCCTCCTTGGCCAGAACGGGCGCGTAGGCGTTGACCTTTTCGATGAAGGCGTCCAGCTTTTTCTGGTCGCTCAGGTCGTGGCCCGGAATGATGTAGTGACGGTTGCCCAGGGTCTTGTGGTACTGTACAGTGGCGTCAAAGTCCTCATCCAGTTCCTTAAGGCCCGTGTGCGTGCCGGACACCTTCAGCCCGTATTCCTCCAGCCAGCCCCTGACTTCCCGGGCGCTGTGGCCGAAAAAGCCCGCAAATTCCACCCAGCGGTAGCCGATGTCGGCGATGCGCTTGAGAGCGCCCCGCAGATCGTCCTTCGTGATGTCCCGTACCGAATACATCTGTATGCCGTATTCCATATTCGCGCATCCTTTCCGTGCCTGCGCTGCCAGCAGGCTGTTGCCTGAATTATACGTCCCGGGCGTGTTCAAGGTCAATACCCGGGGCGGTTTTTTCGTTTTGGCGCGTAAATTGTGCACACGTGTATTGCGCATAAACGGATTCTGTGCTAAAATATCATCGAAAATACCGGGCATGTGTTTGCCGTTAAGAGGATAGATATGTTTATCGGCTATTACAACTACACCGTTGTGCTCACCTATCTGGGTCTGAGCTCCGCCGTCGTGGGCATGGTCGAGGCCATGAAGCACGACTATAAGACCGCCCTCATCTGCCTTCTGATCTGCGGCGTGTGCGACATGTTCGACGGCATGATCGCCCGCACCAGCAAAAAGCGCAGCGAGGACGCCAAGAGCTTCGGCGTGCAGATCGATTCGCTGTGCGACGTGATCTGCTTCGGCGTTTTCCCCGTGGTGATCGGCTATTCCCTTTGCCCCATGAACTGGTTCACCGTGCTGTGCTCGGTGTTTTTCGTGCTGGCTGCGGTGATCCGGCTGGCCTTTTTCAACGTGCAGGAGATCAACCGCGTGGAAAACAACGAGGGCAAGCGGGAATACTATCTGGGTCTGCCCGTCACCGCCAGCGCCCTCATCATGCCCGCGGTGGCGTTGGTCACCTCGCTGAACGCCGTGAACTGGGCGTACCTGTATCCCGTGTGCCTGGCGCTCACCGGCATCGCCAACATCACCCGCTTCAAGGTGAAAAAGCCCTATCTGGCGGGCATCGTGTTTTTGCTCATCATCGGCGCATTGATCTTTTATCTCACCTTCCGTTTTGGCGGCAACATCACCTGCATGAAGCCGGGCATCAGCGTCTGATATGTTCGAGGATATCTATTCGCGCCCCCTGGGGCGTTTGGCGGCGCGCGTGCTGGCGGCGCCGTTTGTTTCTTTCCTGGCGGGGGCCTTTATGGACAGCCGCCTGTCCAGGCCTATCATCCGGGGCTTTATAAAGCGCAACCGCATCGACATGAGCGAGGTCCTTAAAACGGATTTCTCCAGCTTCAACGATTTTTTTACCCGGGAGTTAAAGCCCGGGGCGCGGCCGCTGTGCCCGGACGCAGACGCGCTGATCGCTCCCTGCGACGGACTTCTGAGCGTGTACGAGATCGGGCCGGACAGCCGTTTCGATATCAAAGGGCACCTGTACACGGCGTTCTCCCTCACCGAAAACCAGGATATCGCCCGCGCCTTCGACGGCGGCAAGTGCCTGGTGTTCCGCCTGACGCCCAGCCATTACCACCGCTACATCTGGCCTGTGAACGGGCGCGTGACCGGCAGAAAGCACATACGCGGCCTGTACCATACTGTGCGGCCGGGGGCGCTGGAGCACACCGAGGTCTTCAAGACCAACACGAGGGAATATGCCCTGTGCGAAACGGACTTCGGCAGGCTTTTATACATGGAGGTAGGCGCCATGCTGGTGGGGCGCATCGTGAACCGCGCGGAGCAGGACGCGTTTTCCCGCGGGGAAGAAAAAGGATATTTTGCCTTTGGAGGCTCCACCATTGTGCTGCTTCTTCAAGCCAATGCTGCCGAACTGGACGGGCGGTTTTCGCCGGACGCGGAAACGCCCGTGCGCGCCGGTGAGAAGATCGGCATCAGGAGGAAAGACGCATGAAAAAGCTGGCCGGCCTTATCAGGCGCATTCCGCCTTACGCCCGCATGCCCATCCTGGTCACCCTCGTGACCCAGCTGATGTGCTATTACTCGCCCATGATCTTCGGCGTGAGTCCCACACACGTGCTTTCGTCCGCCCTGGACGAAAGCATTCCGGTGATCCCGGCGTTCATCTATATCTACGTGGCGGCGTTTTTTTTCTGGATCGCCAACTACTGCTATATCTACTGCTTCAGCGCGGCCTTTGCCCGGCGGCTGCTCACGGCTGACCTGATGTGCAAGGCGGTGTGCGCGCTGTGCTTTGTGCTATACCCCTGTACCCTCGTCCAGCCGGACCCGGAAAGCCTGCACGGCATTGGGGCGTGGCTTCTGAAGCTCATTTATCACCTGGACCAGCCCACGAACCTGCTGCCCTCCATGCACTGCTACATCAGCGTGCTCATCGCCCTGCCCCTGATGTGGAAAAAAGACACGCGCACGCCGCTGTGGTACCGGGTGTTTTCAGCAGTGCTTGCCCTGGCCATCTGCCTGTCTACCCTGTTCACCAAGCAGCACGTGGCGGCGGACGTGTACACCGGCGCCCTGATGGCCGTTGCCGCCTGGCTGATCTCCCGGGCGGTGTGGGGCTTCATCGACAGGCGCCGCAGCGCGAAAAAGCAGACGAACGCCTGATCAAAGCCCTTACTCAACATACACTTAGCAAACAATAAAAGCTTTTCTTATTGCAGGAAAGCTTTTTTGCGTGTAGAATTATTTGGAATTAGAGAAAAAGGAATCGTCTTCTGAATATATCCTGAAGGGGGTCTGAATATGGCAAACAAAATCCGGCGGGTGCTGAATATCGTTCTGGACGCCTGCGGCTGCGGCAACGCCCCGGACGCGGCGCAGTACGGCGACGAAGGCGCCAACACCCTTTTGCATGTGATACAAACCAAAAACCCGGACATCCCCAACCTTATGGAACTGGGTCTGGGCAACGTGCTGGGCTTTAAAAACGCGGACGTGCCCGTGGGCTGCTACGGGCGTATGACCGAAAAGGCCGTTGGCAAGGACACCACCTCCGGCCATTGGGAGATCGCGGGCCTTACGCTTCAGAAGCCTTTTCCCACCTATCCCAACGGCTTCCCGCCCGAGGTGATCGAGGCCTTTGAGCGCGAGACCGGCATGCAGGTGATCGGCAACAAGCCTGCCTCCGGCACGGAGATCATCCAGGAGCTGGGTGACGAACATTACGTGACGGGCAAGCTCATCGTGTATACCTCTGCCGACAGCGTGTTCCAGATCGCAGCCCACGAGGACGTGATCCCGCCCCAGGAGCTGTATTACATCTGCCGAACCGCGCGCCGCCTGCTCAAGGGCGAGCATGCCGTGGGCCGCGTGATCGCCCGCCCCTTCGTGGGTTCCTCCGGCAACTACACCCGCACCGCCAACCGCCGTGACTTCTCGGTCGACCCCTTCGGCGACACCATGCTGGACGTGGTGAAGCGCGCCCACATGGACGTGATCAGCATCGGCAAGATCGAGGACATCTTCAATCACAGGGGCATCACCTTCTCCGACCACGCCGCCGGAAACGACGCCTGCATCGTGGCCACGCTCAAGGCGCTCAGAAAGCCCGGCTGGAAGGGCCTGTGCTTTGTGAACCTGGTGGATACGGACGCGCTGTACGGCCATCGCCGCGACGCGGACGGCTTCGCCGAGAGCCTGGAAGCCTTCGACAGCTACATCCCGGACATCATGAAGGGCCTGGGCGACGACGGCATTATGATGATCACCGCCGACCACGGCTGCGATCCCACCTACAAGGGCACGGATCACACCCGCGAGCAGGTGCCGCTGCTGGTGTGGGGCCTGGGCATCGAGGAGGGCATGGACCTGGGCGTACGCACCACCTTCGCGGACGTAGCCAAGACCACGCTGGATATGCTGGGCATCGACAACAGCCTGGACGGCACAAGCTTCTATCCGGACATCCGGGTGGACTGACAACAGAAAAAAGATATCCCAACGGCCCGGCGGGCATACCGCCGGGCTGTTTTTGTAAGCATTCTTTGCGTTGCGCAAACGAGGGGCGGTATGTTATAATCTGTACTGAGACCGGCGGCAAGCCGGGTATATGGGAGGAAAGACCCGTGGAACAGAGAAACAGCATGCTGAAGGATATCGACCTGCGCGTGAACGAACTGCTGGACCGGATGACCCTGGACGAGATGATCATGCAGACCGACCAGTATTTCAGCCCGGGCTTTACGCGCCGCAATAAAAGGGGCGATGCGGAAAGCGTGGACACGGAAAAACTGCACGAGCTATTGAAAGGATACAGCGTTGGCTCCATCCAGGCGCGGGAAATGACCCCGGCGCAGATCAACGAACTGCAGTCTTACGCGGTGGAGCGCACCCGGCTGGGCATCCCGTTCCTGTTCAGCGAGGAGGCCCTGCACGGCCTGTGCCACCGGTCTGCCACGGCGTTTCCGCAGCAGATCGGTTTGGCGGCCACCTTCGAGCCGGAGCTGGGAAGGCGCATGGGCCGGGCCATCGGCACCGAAGCCCGCGCTATGGGCATACATGAGACCTACAGCCCCGTGATGGACCTGATCCGCGATCCCCGCTACGGAAGGGCAGAGGAATCCTACGGCGAGGATACGTTCCTGTGCGCGGAGTTCGCCCGGGAGACGGTCACGGGCATGCAGGGGGAAAACCTCTCCGATCCGGACGCCATCGCCGCCGAGCCCAAGCACTACGCGGGCTACGGGGCGCCGGTGGGCGGCATCAACTGCGCGCCCTGCGCCATGGGGCGCCGGGAGGTGTTCAGCGACTGCCTGCCCGTGTTCGAGGCGGCTTTCCGGGACGCGGGCGCCGTGGACGCCATGTGCTCCTACAACGCCATAGACGGCGTGCCGGTATCGGCGGACCACGAGCTGCTCACCGAGGTTCTCAGGGACCAGTGGGGCATGCGCGGCTTCGTGCGCAGCGACCTGACCGCCGTTGCGCGTTTGTATGACAACCACTATGTGGCGCCCAGCCGCAAAGAGGCGATCGCCATGGGCCTGGAGGCGGGCGTGGACCTGCAGCTGTACGATTTTCCCCACGAGGAATGGCGCGAGGGCATCCGGGCGCTGGTGGAAAGCGGCAGGCTGGACAAAGCTGTGGTGCGCCGCGCGGCGGGCCGGGTACTGCGGGTCAAATTCCTGCTGGGCCTGTTCGAACATCCCTACGTGGACGAAAGCCGCAGGGAGAAATACGTGCATATTCCTGCGCACCTCAGCCTGGCAGAGGAGATCGCCCGCAAGAGCATCGTGCTGCTCAAAAACGAAAACAGGCTGCTGCCGCTGAAAAAAGACATAAAGCGCATCGCGGTGCTGGGGCCTTCCGCCGAAAACGCGATGCTGGGCGACTATACCACCGAATACAAGACCGGCGTTTCGGTGCTGGAAGGCATACGCGCCTGCCTGCCCGAAGGGACCGAGATCCTCTTTGACAGGGGCTGCCATTTTCGGGGCGATGCGGTGCAGCCCATAGATTCGGACTGGCTGCGGGATGAAAACGGAGAAACCGGCCTCACGGGGCGCTACTATGACGGCCGCGAGTTCCGGGGAGAGCCGCTGCTTACGCGCCGCGACCACATGATCAACTTCAACTGGATCATGAACAAGCCCTGCGACGAGGTGGACGCCTACTGCTTCAGCGTGCGCTGGACGGGCTTCCTCGTGCCGGACGAGACCTTCGACGGCTTTATCGGCTTCGGCACCCAGGACAGCATGCGCCTGTACGTGGACGGAAAGCTGATCCTGGACGGCTGGGGCGAAAAGAAGCGCTCCGACCGGTCCGTGCCCTTCCGTTTTGAAAAGGGACGCTCCTACGCGCTCAGGATCGATTTCACCAACGACCGCCGGGGCGCAAAGGTGCTGTTTGGCTTAAACCGCGAAAAGGAGGACTTCTCCCGGGCGGTGGAGCTGGCCCGGCAGGCAGAGGCAGCTGTGGTGTGCCTGGGCGACAATCCGGATACCTCCGGCGAGAACCTGGACCGGGCGAGCCTGGATCTGCCCGGCAGGCAGACGGAGTTTCTGAAGGCGGTTTACGCCACCGGCACCCCGGTGGTGCTGGTGCTGCAGACGGGCAGGCCCGTGTCCATCGTGTGGGAGAGTGAGAACATCCCTGCGATCCTGGAGTGCTGGTTCCCGGGAGAGATGGGCGGCCATGCCGTGGCGAAGACGCTGTTTGGCGAAAACAATCCCGGCGGACGTCTGCCCATGAGCTTTCCCAAGTCCGTGGGCCAGGTGCCCTGCCACTATTCCCGCCGTCCCGGCGGCGGAAAGCGATATGTGGAGATGGACTGGCTGCCACTGTATCCCTTCGGCTACGGCCTGAGCTACACACAGTTCGAATACGGTGATCTCACTCTCAGTGCGGACATAATACAGGCGGGCGAACCGGTCGCGGCTGAATTCACGATCAGAAACACCGGCAGCAAAGCGGGCGACGCTGTAGGACAGATCTATTTGAGGGATATGTTCTCCTCCACTGTCAAGCCGTACATGGCGCTGGCGGGCTTCAAGAGGGTATACCTGGAGCCGGGCGAGGAAAAGCGGGTGCAGGTAACGATAACGCCCCGCAGCATGCGCACGCTGGGCCGGGACTTTGTGTGGCGCGTGGAAAAAGGAGACTTCCGGGTGTTTTTGTGCGTAAACGCCGAGCAGCCCGTGGAGCATAAGGATTTCAGGGTGGAGTAAACAATGAAAAAGCTCGCGGTCTTTCTGGCGCTCATCTTCCTTGCGCTGCCGTGCGGCTTCGTGAACGCCCGCGGCGAAACGGCGCAGGCGGCAGGCGAATCCGCCGCCGTGTCCCGGCAGGGCGCCGCCATGCCGGAGATCTGGCGGGAGATCTTCAGCCGCCCGTGGTACGATCAGAGCCTGCTGTACAACCTGCCGGACGATTTCAGGGATGTGCTCCTCGATACCCGCCTGGTATACACCGACGGCGTATACTGCTACTTTCTGAGCGAAGGCACAAGCCGGTATTATGACAGGCTGTACAGATTCTTCACCAACGGCGACAGGCTGTTCGCTGCGGACGAGGAAATGCATATCCAGTATGAATACGAACCGCTTGACAGCGCCGCAGCCGAGGCGTTCCGCGGCAACGCGGACTGGCAGCTGTTCTATGAAGTAAACAACTGCGGCGATTACTGGGAAGAGCTGGGCAGCCATTACTTCAAGCACCTTTTCCTGGCCCCGGACGGCAGCTTTACCTACTGCGGCGGCGGATACGAGGCTTTTTCCGGCCAGGATGCCGGCAGGGAAAACCTGGACGAACTGGTTTCGGGCTTATGGAGCCTGGACGCGGAGAATTTCACGCTGTGCCTCTTTCCCGACAGGTTCTCGGAGAACTATTTCCTCCATGAAAACGACGGCCTGAACGACCTGTTCCACGTTTTTACCCCGGACAACGGCTATACCTGCGGCTGCGTGATGTTTGATTGCGAATACGTGTACGCCAACGGGCCGGGCATCCTGATGTACGTCATCGATCCAAAGGTCGATGAGCAGATGGCTTTTTACTGCCTGACCGAAAGACCTGAATACGGCCCGGATTATTGTTTTCACTATTTCCAGACAGCCGGCTGATTTATGACCGCCCGAAACGAGGCGTCCGGGCCTGTATGCGCTTTTGCGCGCTTGACTTTGCTTTGCCTCCCGGGTATACTGTATCCGTTACCTGTTCTTGACGGCTTTGGCCGTTGGAATATTTGCATGAGGGGGATCATTCTATGAAACGTTTGCTTGCAGTGGCGCTCGCGCTGGTTCTCGTGTTCTCTGCGGTGCTCACCGCGCACGCCGAGAGCGTACAGGACGCGCTGGAAAAGGCCAGCAAAATGACCAACGAAGAGCTTTACGCCAAGGCGAAGGAAGAATTCGCCGCCGGCGCGCAGCTCAACTTCTATTCCACCACCTCCTTCGCGGAGAAGGCCGCGGCCAACTTCATGAAGGCCTACCCGGACCTGGACGGCAAGGTGATCTACGCCGAGATCGACGACGGCGAGACCTACACCAAACTCACCAACCAGATCGGCTCGGGCGTAAAGGATTCGCCCGATATGGCGCTGGTGCAGAACGGCCCCGACCTCAAGGTGAACCTGCTGGAAGACGAGCTGAGCTACAACTACTTCCCCGAGGCGCTTAAGGACGTGGTGCCCGAAGCGTACCAGGAGCCCACTGTGGTGACCTTCATCAACTCCCTGATGATCTACAACAACAAGGAAGGCTCCGTGGGCGTCAACAACGTGTGGCAGCTGGTGGAAGAGGACTGGAAGGGCCGCGTGTTCTTCAAGGACCCCACCAACGAGACCGTGAACCTCAACTTCCTCATTATGCTCACCAGCCCCGAATGGACCGGAAAGATGGAAAAGGCCTACGAGGCCCGCTACGGCAAGGCCTGGGCCAGCGACGAATTCGAAAGCGCGTCCTATGAATGGATCGACGGCTTCCTGAAGAACGTCAACTACACCTTCACCTCCGCATCCAAGATCGCTACCGGCATCGCTTCCGGTGCTGCGGGCAACATGGGCATCTTCGTGTTCTCCAAGCTCCGCAAGGTGGCGGAAGAGGACCGGGCGAACCTCACGGTGCTGCAGTTTGAAAACGACGTGGACTGCTTCTCCGGCTTCATGTACAACGTGTACGCCACGGTGTGCTCCGATACCGACTGCCCCTACGCCTGCGCGCTGTTCATCAACTGGCTGCTGAGCGAAGAGGGCTTCGCGGGCGAAAAGAGCTGGAACTCCAGCCAGGGCTACTACAGCCCCAACACCACCATCGATAAGCCCGAAGGCCTCGAGGACCAGGCCTACGTCTACTGGGACGGCAAGCTGGTGTTTGAGGACCTGGAATACATCGACGGTCTTGGCGCGGCCTATACCGACGTGTACCGTTTCATCAACGTGCGCGTGAGCAAGTAAATACCTTTCTTCGGCGGGGGCATCGTCCCCCGCCGTTTTTCGGCTCTTCACGGAAAGCCAGGGTTTGTTCGCCCGGCATTCCACCTCATCACCGCCTTCGGCGGAGCTTCCCCTCAAGGGGAAGCCTTATATGCCTTCTCCTTGAGGAGAAGGTGGGCCGCGAAGCGGCTCGGATGAGGTGTCGGTTTACGCAAGTCCCTGACTTTCCGGGAAGAACCCGTTTTTCTGCTGACAGCTCTTAAATCCTCTGAAAGGATATGGTCGTATGAAAGCGATCCAGCCGGACCTGAGGCGCGAGCCGTTAAGGTACCGCCTCAGAGCCTTCTTCGCAAAGCCCGCCAACCTCATACTGCTTCTGTTCATTGCGGTGCTGGCGGTGCTTTCGCTGGCGCCCATGGTGACGATGCTCACCAATATGTTCAGGGTGCACGCGGGCACGGAAAAAAAGATGCTGCGTCTCAAGGTGGGCAGCTTCACGCTCAACCACTTCGAGATGCTGTTCAAAGACAGGGAATGGGGCAAAGCCAATTTCTGGACGCCCCTGCTCAATTCCCTGATCGTGGCCTGCGGCTCCGGCCTGCTGGGCATACTGATCGGCGGAACGGTGGCCTGGTTCGTGACGCGCTCGGACCTCAAGTGCAAAAAGTTCATCTCTGCCGTGTTCGTGTTCCCCTACATGATGCCCGCCTGGACGCTGGCGCTGTTCTGGACGAACATGTTTCAGAACAGCAAGGTGGGCGGCGGCGTCGTGGGCATGGTGGAATCGCTTTTGGGGGTGTGCATGCCCCAGTGGTTCGTGTACGGCCTGTTTCCGATGATCGTGGTGATCGGCCTGCACTATTCGCCCTTCGCCTACCTGCTGATCGGCGGCATACTCAAAAACATGGACGCCACGCTGGAGGAAAGCGCCACGATCCTGAAGGCCAGCCGCTTTACCATCATCCGCCGCGTCACGGTGCCTATCATCATGCCGGCGGTGCTCAGCACGTTTTTGCTGATCTTTTCGTCCGGCTTTGCCAGCTACACCGTGCCGGTGTTCCTGGGCTCGGCCACGCGCACATTCACCCTTTCCACCAAAATGCGCGCGCTGATCCAGGCCGGCTATGAGGGGCAGGGCTACATCATCGCCTTCATATCCATCCTTCTGGGCACGCTGATCCTGGGCGTGAACCAGTACTTTACGGGCAAGCGCAAGTCCTTTACCACGGTAACGGGCAAGAGCGGCCAGGTGTCGCTGGTAAAGCTGAAGGGCGCCAACTGGCCCGTGAGTGCGCTTCTGATCGTGCTCACGCTGTTCTTTGCCATTATGCCGCTCATCTCCTTTGCGCTGGAGAGCGTGATCCGCCAGCCCGGCAACTATTCGCCCTCCAATATGACCCTCACCTTCTGGATCGGCACCGAGGCCTCCGCCTTTGAAACGGGCATGCCCAACGGCATCCTGATGAACGGCACCATGTGGGCAGGCCTGGCCCGTCAGGTAGGCCTCGCGCTGGCGGTGGCGCTGGTGGTGGGCACCTGCGGCATGCTGATCGGCTACGCGTGCGTGCGCAGGCGGGGCAGCTTCCTCTCAAAAGCGGTGGAGAACCTGGCGTTCTTCCCCTACCTCATGCCCGCGATGGCCTTCGGCACCATCTACCTGGCGGTGGCCACCAGCGCCTCCTTCAAGTGGATGTACGGCTCCTTCTTCCTGCTGGGGCTGGTGGCGGCTGTCAAGTTCCTGCCCTTCGCGTCCCGCTCGGGCGTCAACTCCATGATGCAGATCTCGCCCGAGATCGAGGAAGCCGCCACGATCTTCGGCGTGGGCTGGGTGACGCGCATGGCGCGCATCCTGTTTCCCATACAGAAAAGCGCCATCATATCGGGCTATCTTCTGCCCGTGATCAACGTGATGCGCGAAGTGGCGCTGTTTACGCTTCTGGTGCCGTATCCGCGCTATCTGCTCACCACCATGTTGTTCTCGTTCAACGAGACCGGCTACGCGCAGTACGGCAGCGCGGTCACGCTGCTCATCATCGTGATCATCATCGCGATCAACTCGCTGGTCAACAAGCTGACGGGCGCGTCGTTCGACAAGGGAATCGGAGGTTAAGCACATGCCCCAGATCATATTGGAACACATCAACAAACGCTTTGACAAATTCGTGGCCGTGGACGATCTGAACCTGGTCATCGAGGACAGAGGCTTCGTGACCCTGCTGGGACCCTCGGGCTGCGGCAAGACCACCACGCTGCGCATGATCGCGGGCCTGGAAACGCCCACCTCGGGCCGCATCCTCATAGACGGAAAGCCGGTGTACGATTCCGAGAAGGGCATCAACCTGCCCCCCAACAAGCGCGATATCGGCTTTCTGTTCCAGAACTACGCGCTCTGGCCCCACATGACGGTGTACCAGAACATCGCCTTCGGCCTGGAGATGCTCAAGTGGGACAAAAACCGCATCCGCCAACGGGTGGACGAGATGCTGAAGCTGCTCAAGATCGACCAGTTCGAAAAGCGCTATCCCGCGGAGCTGTCCGGCGGCCAGCAGCAAAGGGTGGCCATCGCCCGCACCCTGGCGCCCAGCCCCCGCGTGCTGTTCATGGACGAACCGCTGAGCAACCTGGACGCCAAGCTGAGGGGTGAGATGCGCACGGAGCTCAAGCGCCTGCACACCGACACCAACTCCACCTTCGTCTACGTCACCCACGACCAGCTGGAGGCCATGACGCTCTCCACCCGGGTGTGCCTGATGGAAACGGGCGTGCTGCAGCAGTACGCGCCGCCGCTGGAGATATACAACAAGCCCGCCAACACCTTCGTCGCGGGCTTTGTGGGAAATCCCACCATGAACTTTATCCCCGCCAGGGTCACAGGCAGGCGCGATGACGGCGCGGCCCTGGAGTTCCTGGGCAGGAAGGCGGCGTTCGTTTCTTCAGACCTCGGCGAGATCGGCGAAGACGCGATCCTGGGCGTCAGGCCGGAATTTCTGCCCATCCGGGAAGAAGGCGCATTGGAGGCGTCCATCTATTCCACGCTGCCCGCGGGCATGGAGACCACGGTGAAGGCCAATTGCTCAGGCACGATGCTCACCAGCGTGGTGTTCGGCTCGGTGGACTACGAGGTGGATTCCGCGGTGCGCATGGACATCGTGGGCAGCGACATCGTCCTGTTCGACGGAAAGACCCAGAAAGCCGCCGGCTCGGGCCGGATCGTATTCGGCTGAGCTTCCGGAAAGAACCAAAAAACCCGCAGCCGCCGGCATGACCGGCGGCTGCGCTGCGTTTTTATATGCTTACTGGGGACCGGGCTGTTCCATCTGGGCGCGTATGCTTTTGATCGTCCTGAGCAAAAAGACGATGCTGGCCGCGAGGGACACCACCTCCGCCACCGGGAAGGAGATCCACACGGCGTCCAGGCCCCACAGGCGGCCAAACAGCCACGCCGCGGGCAGGAGCACCAGCAGCTGGCGGAAGATGGATACCAGCATGGAGTGGGCGGGATTGCCCACCGCCTGGAACACAGAGCCCACGATGATGCAGAAGCCCGCCACGGGGAAGGTGGCCGCGATGATGCGCAGACCCACCCTGCCGATGGAGAGCAGGTCGTCGCTGGCCTGGAACAGCCCCAGCCACACCTCCGGCATGATCTCAAACAGCAGCATGCCCACGGTCATAATGCTCATGGAAATGGCCACGGCGTATTTTACGGTCTTCCAGAGGCGGTCCGGCTTGCGGGCGCCGTAGTTGTAGGAAATAATGGGCACCATGCCGCTGTTCAGGCCGAACACGGGCATGAAGATAAAGGACTGCAGCTTGTAGTATATGCCGAAAAACGCGGTGGCCGTGTCGGTAAAGGAAATCAGGATCAGGTTCATCAGGTAGTTCATCACCGAGCCCACGCACTGCATGATGATGGAGGGCAGGCCGATCTTGTAGATCTGCTTTACCGTGGGGCCGTGCCAGCGCATCTTTTTCACGTCCAGGCGCACTTCCTTCACCTTTGCCAGCACGAACACGAGGGCCAGGCCGCCGGCCACGAACTGGCCGGTCACCGTGGCCACCGCCGCGCCCGTGACCTCCAGGGCGGGAATGCCCAGGCTGTCCACGCCGAAGATGAACACGGGGTCCAGAATGATGTTGGTCACCGCGCCGCACACCTGGCACAGCATGGCCAGGCGGCTGCGGCCCGTGGCCGTGAGCATGCGCTCAAAGGTGGACTGCAGGAAAAAGCCCATGGAGAAGCACAGGCACACCGTGCAGTAGGAGGTGCCGTAATCGATGATCTTCTGCACGCGGGCTTCTTCGGCAAGGCGGGCGGCTTCGTCCGCGATGAGGGCCGCCGCCTTCAGGGACGGGCTGTTGATGGAACGGAAATAAAACCCGGAAAACATCAGGCCGATCACCGCGAACACCAGGCTGGTGACCACGGACAGGAACACGCCGGTGTTGGCGCTTCTTTCCGCCTCCAGGGGCTGTTTGGCGCCCAGGTAGCGGCTCAGCATGGCGTTGGTGCCCACCGCCGTGCCGATGCCCACGCCGATCATCAGCGTCTGCAGCGGAAAGGCCAGGGATACGGCGTTGAGCGCTTCCTGGCTCAGGCGTGAAACGTACAGGCTGTCCACCACGTTGTACAGGGCCTGCACCAGCATGGAGATCATCATGGGCAGGGCTGTGGCCATAAGCAGCGGGCCTATGGCGCGGGTGCCCATCTCGTCCCGTCTGGCATTTTCCTTTTGCATATCTTCCTCCGGAGCAAATGATGGCTGTATGATACACCCAAATTGAAATGTCCGTGAGAATAACAGATTAATTATCGCTGACGCGGGCGGTATTTTCCGAAAAACGCCGGGCCGCCGTGCGCAAATGATAGCGGGCTTTACATTCGGGTGGTATTCTTTTGGCAAACTGCAATATGGGGAGACTGCATGTATTACGCCATCATCGACCTGGAATGGAACCAGTACCATAATCCGCTGTGGACGCCCGAGAGCCGCTCAGGCGTCATCATGCACGAAGAGATCATACAGATCGGCGCCGTGAAGACCGACGAGAGCATGACGCCGGTGGACACCTTCAACCTCTACGTACGTCTGGGCGGCCGCAGGCGCCTGGACCGGTACGTGAAAAAACTCACCGGCATCGGCGAAAGCCAGATCGCCTCGGGCGAGGACTTCCCCGTGGCGGCGGACATGTTCGCCGCGTGGCTGGCGGACGTGGACGCGATCTTTTCCTGGGGGCAGGACGACCGGCGCGTTTTTCTGAACAACCTGGCCTTCCACTCCCTGAACGCCCCGGCCTGCGCCTGGTACGACGCGCAGCGCATCTACGCCGCCCAGCGCCCCGAGCACGGGCCGCTGGCCCTGAAGCACGTGGCGGAAGCGGAGGGCGTGTGGGTGAACCTTTCCCTGCACGACGCCATGAACGACGCGGTGCTCACCTCGGTTTGCATGAAGGGGCTGGACATAGCAAAGGGCATCGAGGAATACGACCACGTGAAGAACCCTCCTGCGCCCGGCATGCTCAGGCCCATCTCCACCGCCAGGACCCACCGCCACCCCAGCCAGCAGGCCGCCTGGGAAGAGGCCGTCGCGTCCCTGATGCACTGCCCCAGGTGCATGCAGGCGCTCACGCTGAAGGAAGGCGAAAAGGGCACGCTGGAACGCTGGTACAAATACGCCGAATGCCCCGACCACGGCGAGTTCATCCTGCGGGGCGAATTCATGGGCGTGAAGTTCAAGACCCTCAAACTCTCCTTCTACGAAGCCACGGAGGAAGCCCGGGCGGTGGCTGAAAAAGAAGCTGCGCCCGCGTCCGCGCCCGCCAGAAAGAGAAGCCGCCGGCACAGGGGCGGAAAAAAGAACAAGGACGCCGTGCAGGCCCTGACCCCGGAGGAGCTTCTGGCCCGGGCGGTGGCCTTCGCCGCGGAAAGCCACAAGGAGCAGCTGCTCCTGCCCGGCGCGTCCCCCTACATCGTGCATCCCATGGAAGCCTCCTCCATCGCAGCCACCATGACCGACGACAGCGCGGTGCTGGCGGCCGCGGTGCTGCACGACGTGCCCGCCATGTGCCCCGGCGTGAGCATGGACCAGATGCGTTCCCTCTTCGGCGACCACGTGTGCGGCCTGATCGAATCCGCCCGCGCGGGCAGCGAAGATTTGCAGGCGGGCCGCGCCCCGGAGGGACTTTCCAATGAAGAGCTGATCGTGATGCTCTCCGACGCCCTGTCTTCCCTGCGGGCACTCAGCCGCAACGTGCGCCTGGCCGGCGACAAATTCTGGGAGGGCATGGCCCCGGAAGCCAGAGCCCAGACGGCGGCGCACTTCAAGGGCTTTCTCAAGGTCTTTTCGCCCCTTAAGACCGGCGCCGCATTCCAGGAGTTCAAACGCCTGATCAGCGCGACCTTCGCATCCAAAGCCGAAGACAAAAAGGAAAAATAAACACCTGACAAAGCAGGCGGCTCCCCTCGCTTTCCGTGAGGGGAGCCGCCTGCTTATTCCTGGAAATCCAGGGATCTGTGAAAAACCGACACCTCATCCGAGCCGCTGCGCGGCCCACCTTCTCCTCAAGGCGAAGGCAGATAAGGCTTTCCCTTCGAGGGGAAGCTCCGCTTAAGGCGGTGATGAGGCGGAATGCAGGTTGAACATTCCCTGTTTCTCCGTGAGGAGCCGCCTGTTTTGCTTCGGCTCAGCCGATCTCCGCTGTCGCTTCGATTTCCACCAGCGCGCCTTTGGGCAGGGCGGCGACCTCCACGCAGCTGCGCGCGGGGCAGGACGCAAAATAACCGGCGTAGACCTGGTTGAAGGCGGCAAAGTCGCCCATGCTCTTTAAAAAGCAGGTGGTCTTTACTACCTTGTCCAGCGAGCTTCCAGCTGCTTCCAGCACGAAAGCGAGGTTGGAAATGGCCTGCCTGGCCTGCTCTTCGATGCCGCCGGGCACCAGAAGGCCGGTGGAGGGGTCGAGGGGGATCTGCCCGGAGGTGAAAACGAGATTTCCGGATACGATCGCCTGGGAATAGGGCCCGATCGCGGCGGGGGCTTTGTCGGTATGGATCGGCTGCATGATGTTCCTCCTTTTGCATATGGAAGCCTGCGCGCAGGGCAGGGCTACGGCTGCTGTTCCGGCGCGTCCTTCGCACCGGCTTCGTCCCGAAGCTGCTCCATGGCGCCCAGCTTTTTGTTGAGGGCGCGGGTGCGGGCGCCCACGCCGTCCAGTTCGCCTGCCGCCTGCTCCAGCCGCAGGCGGGCTTTGTCGATGATGTCCCCGAAGGCGTCAAATTCCTTGCGCACGCCGGAGAGCATGTCCATGATCTCGCCGGAGCGCTTTTCCACCGCCAGGGTGCGGAAGCCCATCTGCAGACAGCTCAGAAGCGCGCTCAGGTTTGCGGGGCCTGCCGGCAGCACGCGGAAGCGCTGCAGCATGGCTTCGGTGAGGCCGGGCGAAGTGAGCGCCTCGGCGTAAAGCCCCTCCGTTGGCAGGAACATCAGCGCGAAATCCGTGGTGACGGGCGGGTCGATATATTTGGAGGATATGCGTTTGGCTTCCTCCATCAGGGCGTTTTCCAGGGCCTTTTTGCTTTTGCGCTCTTCCTCCGCGTCGCCCTTCTCCCGGGCCGAAAGCAGCCGCGCGTGGGCTTCCATGGGGAATTTGCTGTCTATGGGCAGAAGCACCGGCGCGTCCTGGTCTCGCCCCGGCATGCACACGGCGAATTCTACCCGCTCCTGGCTGCCCCGCTTGACGCAGGCGTTTTCCAGCCACGCGGAGCGGGGAAGGTCCTGCTCCAGAAGCGCGCGCAGCCGCACTTCGCCCCACACGCCGCGGGTCTTCACGCCGGAGAGCACGCGCTTTAAGTCGCCCACGTCCTGGGCCAGAGCCTGCATCTCGCCAAGGCCCTTGTACACGCTTTCCAATTGGCCGCTCACCAGGCGGAAGCTCTCGCCCAGTCGGTTTTCCAGCGCCTCGTTCACGTCGCGCCCCAGGCGGGAAGCGATGGCGTCCAGCCGGCGGTCGGAGGCCTGCTGCATGCCGGTCAACTGCTCGCTGATCTCCCGGCGCATGCGCTCCTGCCGCGCTTCCATGCTGTCGGATACCCGGCTCAAGGTGTCCGCCGCGCCGCTCACGGCCTGGCTCATGCCCTTCACCCCGCCATAGAGCCGGCCTTCCGTGACGGAAAGCTTTTTGTCCAGGCGGCTGAGCATGGTGCCGGTCCTGAGCTGCTGGGCCCTGAGCGCCTTTAAGGCGATCCGCCCCAGGATGATAAAACCGATCGCCACGGCGATCACCGCCGCCCAGCCGGGATGAGAATCGACAAACGACATGCTATATCTCCATATATCTGTGTATGCGCTTCAGGCCCCGTCTTCCCAGGCAAAGCGCTGGGCCACCCGTATGCCGTCCAGGGCGGCGGAGCTGATGCCCCCGGCGTAGCCCGCGCCTTCACCGGCGGGGTACAGGCCCGAAATGGAGCTCATCAGGCTGTCCGGGTCCCGCAGGATGCGCACAGGGGAGGAGGAGCGGGTCTCTACGCCCGTAAACACGGCGTCCGGACTGGCGAAGCCGCGTATGCGCCTGTCAAACTCCGGTATCGCGGCCCTCAGATCCCGCACGGCAAAGTCCGGAAGGCAGAGGCCGAGGTCCGTCCAGGCAACGCCGGGCAGGTAGGAAGGCAGCACGCCGCCCGCCTGTGTGCTCTTTGTGCCCTGCATAAAATCACCCAGCAGCTGGGCGGGTGCTTTATAGCTGCCTCCGCCCAGTTCGAAGGCGGCCCTTTCCCAGCGGCGCTGGAATTCCACGCCCGCCAGCACGCCGCCGTCGGGCGGAAAGTCGTCCGTCCTCACGTCCACCAGCAGGGCGCTGTTGCAGTTTTCGCCGTCACGCAAAAATACGCTCATGCCGTTGGTCACCACGCCGCCTTTTTCGCTGGCGGCGGCAATCACCTGGCCGCCGGGGCACATGCAGAAACTGTATACCCCGCGGCCCGACGGCGCGCGCGCGCTCAGCTTGTAGTCGGCCCGGCCCAGGGCGGGATGGGCGGAAAAACGCCCGTACTGCGCCCTGTCGAGCCAGTCCTGCTTATGCTCCAGCCGCGCGCCGACGGAAAAGGGCTTGCGCTCCATGTTCACGCCTTCGTCCTTCAGCATGTAAAAGGTATCCCGGGCGCTGTGCCCCACGGCCAGGATCACGCCGCAGGTCTCCATGACGCCCCGGTTTGTAACGGCGGCGCGCACCCGCCCGTCTTCTGTGACGAGCCCGGTCAGACACGTTTCAAACCGCACGTCCCCGCCCAGGCGGATGATCTCCTGCCGTATGCCGGAAACGGCCTTGCCCAGCCGGTCCGTGCCCACGTGGGGCTTGGCTTCGTACAGGATCTCCTCGGGCGCGCCGAATTCATGCAGGGTCTCAAGCACCCAGCTCAGGCGCGCGTCCTTTACGCCCGTGTTCAGCTTGCCGTCGGAAAACGCGCCCGCGCCGCCTTCGCCGAACTGCACGTTGCTGTTTTCGTCGAGCCCGCCCCCCGCAAAGAAGGCGGAAACGTCTTTTTTTCGATCCTCCACGCGTTTTCCCCGCTCCAGTACCACGGGCCTGAGCCCGCGCTTTGCCAGCGTCAGGGCGGCAAACAGGCCGCAGGGGCCCAGGCCCACCACCACCGGCGGATGCCGGGGCGGACAGGCGCACACCGGCTCCGTCCAGGGAACGGGCGCGGGCGCTTCGGCGGCGTTTTTGGGAAGGAACGCAGGCGGCCTTTTCGTCTGTGCGTCCAACGTGACGATGATATGGATGCTGCCCTTGTCCCGGGCGTCCACGCTGCGCTTTACCAGGCGGACGGACAGGATGTTTCTGACGTCTGTCTTCAGCGCCTTTGCGGCTGCGTTTTCAAGCGGCGAAAGCGCTTCGTCCGGGGTCAGGCGCAGGGATTTTATGCGGATCACAGCGATTCAGCCGCCTTTCTGCCCGCCAGCATGCCGCTGGCCCAGGCCCATTCCAAATTGAACCCGCCGCAGGGACCGGCGACGTCAAGCATCTCGCCGCAGGCGTACAGCCCCGGCGCCAGGCGGGAGCCCATGGTGCCGGCGTCAAAGCCGTCGGTGCGCGCGCCGCCCAGCATCACCTGCGCCTGCGCCATTCCGCCGGTGCCCGTGACGGGGATGCGCCAGGCGGACAGCTCCTCCGCCAGGCGGCTGAGCTGAGAAGCGGAAAGATCCTTTGCGCATAAAGCCGGGCTGATGCCTGCGCGGCGCAGGGCTGCCAGGGCGATCATGCGGTTCACCTCTCCTGTGAGCAGTTCCCCGCAGCTGCGGCCTGGAAAGGCGCTTTGCCTTTTTTGAAGGATGCAGCGCGCGTCCCCCGGAAGCGGGGAAAGCTTCAGCACGGGGGTTCTGCCGGCTTTAAGAAGGGACGCGGCAAAAAGGGACAGCTGCATTGCGGCGATGCCGCTTACGCCGTCCTCCTGAAACAGGCATTCGCCCGTCTCCCGCGCCAGCTCCCTGTCGCCGTCCAGAAGGGAGAAACTGCCTTTCAGGCGGATGCCTTTCAGGCCCTTCACCTGTTCCTTATGGGTCTTCAGGCATACCAGGCCCGGCAGGATATCCGTGAACCGGTGGCCGAGGGGCCCGAGCAGTGTGCGGAAGCTGTCGTTTTCGCCAAGCCCCTTGCCCGCCAGGCCGCCGGTAGCGAGGATCACGCGGCGGGCTTTGATCTCACCTGTGCTGCTGCTTATCAGAAAACCGTCCTTTGCGGGGCGCACGCTTCTGACCTCGCAGCCGCACATCTCCGCTACGCCTTTTTCCGCCAGGGCCAGGCGGAGCACGTCCAGAACGGAGGACGCCTGGTTGGTGGCGGGATACACGCGGCCCTCTTCTTCCTCTGTCAGGGCAAGGCCGAGGCCGGCCCAGAAGTCTTTGTACTTCTGAATGTAGGCCTCCAGAGCGGGCGCAATAAATCCCGCGTCGCCCAGGTAGCGCGCGGGGGCAGATTCAAGGTTCATCAGATTGCAGCGGCCGTTGCCGGTAGCCAGAAGCTTTTTGCCGGTGCGGCTCAGCTTTTCCGCCACACATACGGCAAGGCCGGGCCTTGCCGTCTTGGCGCTGACGGCGGCGGCAAGGCCTGAGGCCCCGCCGCCCACGATGAGGATATCGGTATGCATGATGTTTACGAAATGATGCCCAGTTCGTCGGTCAGCCGGCGGTCGGTGGCCAGCGTGAGGCGGTGCAGCGCGCGGGAGCAGGCGGTGTACAGGCGGCGCCTCTCCCCGTCGGACATGCGCGCATAGGGCCAGGCCACGATCACGGCGTCAAACTCCAGCCCCTTCATCAGGTGGTAGCTGCCCACGGCGATATCGCCGGGATCGGACAGGATGTCTTCGTCGCTGCCGTCCAGCAGGTGCGCCTTTGGGATAAAGCGGGAGATGCGGTCGGCTTCCTTCAGCGTGCGGGTGATGACGGCGATGGAGCCGTAGCCCGCGTCCACGTATCTCTGCACGGCCTCTTTGACGGCTTCGTCCGTGAGGGGCACGATCGTGGGCGCTTCGCCTTCGCGGCCGAAGGGCTGCAGCTGCTCGGCGTCCGGCAAAATGGCGTTGCACAGCCGCGTGATGTCCAGCGTGGAGCGGTAGCAGCGGGTGAGCTCCAGCATGGGCGCGTCCTTCAGGCCGAAGCTCTCGTTCCACATGGCGGGGTCCAGCATGGGCATCGCCGGACAGGTGCGCTGCTTGGGATCGCCCAGAAGCGTCACGTGGGCCAGCGGAAAGTAAGCGCTGAGCATGCCCAGCGCGCAGGCCGTATAGTCCTGCGCCTCGTCCACCACCAGGTGGCGTATGCTCTTGTCGCCGTGGGAGAAGCCCAGCAGCAGCATGAGGTACGCGATGCAGGGCGCGTCTTCCCACCACACGACGCCTGCGTTTGCGTTGTCCAGCGCCATGCGGTACAGCCCGTTCGGAGCGTTTTTCAGGCTCTCGGCGTACAGGTGCGGTACGGAGACGGTGAGCATGTCGCGTATCTCTTTTCGCACGGGCTGCAGGCGGTGGCTCACGGCGAAGCGGCTGGCCACGTCCAGGTCCTTGCCGCGGTAGCGGGGGCGGAGCTGCTCTTTGTACTGCTGCAGAAGGGAGGTCTCCCAGCGCTCCAGCCGGCTGTCCAGCACGCTTTTGAGCCTCTCCAGCCGCTGGGCGGGCAGAAGGGCGGTAAAGTCCTGCCGGTACATGCGCTCCAGCTCGTCTTTGCGGATGAGGTTCGTGTCTTCCAGGGCAATGTCCCGGAAGAGGGGGCCCGTTTCGGAATAGGCTTTGGCAAAGTCTTCCAGCAGGCGCTTGAACTCCAGCCCGCTTTTATACCGGACGCTCTCGCGGCGCGCCTGGTTGCTTTCGTCCAGAAGGATCTCCGTCTGGATCAGCGGCTTTTCGATCCTGCCGGGCACCAGGTCGCAAACCAGCTTGTACAATGTCACGGCGGGGGCGTTTTCTTCGCCCAGCTCCGGGAGCACCGTGGAAATGTATTCCGAAAAAGAATTGGACGGGGACAGGATCAGGATGCGGCTGGCCTCCAGGCGGTTGCGGTAGCGGTACATCAGAAATGCGATGCGGTGCATGGCCACGCTGGTCTTGCCGCTGCCCGCGCCGCCGATCACCGACAGGAGCTTTTCGTTGCCGTAGCGGATCGCCCGGTTCTGCTCGGTCTGAATGGTGGCTACGATCTGGCGTATGCGCCGCTGGGTGGCGCCGGAGAGGATGTCCAGAAGCAGCTCGTCTTCGATGCTCACGGCGGTGTTTACGTAATACTTGAGCCTGCCGTCCTCCATTTTGTACTGGCGCTTCAGGGTCATCGTGCCCTTGATCTCGCCGGAGGGGCTGTCGTAGGTCACAGGGCCGGGCAGATCGTCGTAATACAGGCTGCACACCGGGGCGCGCCAGTCGTGCACCAGCAGCTCGTTGCCGGGGCCCTTCAGGCTGTACAGGCCGATCACGATCTTTTCGTCCTCTTCCTGGCCGTCTTCCCGGAAATCCACCCGCGCGAAGAAGGGGTTTTTGAGCATCTGACGGTAGCGGCGCACCAGATCGTCGTTGAGCGCCTTGCGTGCCAGATACCGGTCCACTTCGCCGGCCAGCTGCTGCATATCCTGCTCGCTCAGGGCGGTGGGCTTGAGCCTCAATTCCTCCCAGGCGTCCGCCATGAGCTGTTTGATCGACGCGATATGGTCTTTGGAACTGTCTGTGGAATTCGCAATGGCTGCCAAAAGCAACTGCTGCACCTTTTCGGTGTATTCCTGTTCTTTGCGTAGTTCGCTTTCGGACATCATATGCTTCACCTGCCGTAATGTTGATGTTTCAGTATACCACAGCGCCCTTTTTTTGTAAAGCTAAAATGTTGTTTTTATGAATATATCTTAAAGAGCGGGACGGCGCAACAGTCCTTTGCAATCGCGGGCGGCAGATGGTATAATGGTGCCATTCCATGACATGGAGCGTGATCGTATGGCGGACGGAAGACCCAACATCGTGTTTATCATGACGGACCAGCAGCGCTTCGACGCGATGGGCTGCGTGAATCCCCTGGTGAAGACCCCGAATATCGACGCCCTGGCGAAAAACGGCATCCGCTTCAGCCAGGCGGTCAGCCAGTGCCCCATGTGCGTGCCCAGCCGCAACAGCATGATGTTCGGCCTGTACGCCTCCCAGACGGGCGTGCGCAACAACGGCGGCGCGCTGCTGGACGAAAGCCGCCTGCCCGCAGTGCCCCTGCCCCAGCTTCTTCACGACGCGGGCTATTTCTGCGCAGGTTTCGGCAAGACCCACTGGAACAACACGGTCAAGGGGCAGCCGGGCTCCCGGCGGGGCTTCGACGTGCGCGCGGAGGGCCAGCCGAGGTACAGCGTGCTCTGGGAAGAAGGCGCCGTGATGATGGACGAGGAAGACCCCGAAGGGCTCCAGGCATATTATGAAGAGACGAAGGAATTTGGTTCCGGCGAGGAAAACGGCGCAGGCTACATCGGCAAGGTGAGCACGCTGGACAAGGTACATCACCGGGACGGCTTCATACAGAAAAAGTGCCTGGAATTCCTGGACGGATACGAGCCGGACGGCAGGCCCCTGTTTTTGTATTTTTCCCTGATCAAGCCTCACGCGGGTTTCAACATCCCGCCCGAGTTCGAGGCGATGTACGACGTAAACGACATACCGGATATCCCGTCCCCGCCATGGGATGAAGAGCCTCAGACCCATATCCTTTCCGCCATGCGCGTAAGCCCCAACCTGTACCGGGCCCATTACGGGCGCAAGGCAGTGCTGGACGGGCGCACCAAAGAGGAAAAGCGCCTCACCACCCTGCGCTACTGGGCCAACTGCTCCTTCATGGACGATTACATCGGAGGGGTGCTGAACAAGCTTAGAGAAAAGGGCCTGGACAAAAACACGCTGTTCGTGTTCGTGTCGGACCACGGCGAGATGCTGGGGGAGCGGGACGGGCGCTTCAGCAAATACTGCCTGTTCGAGTCCTCCGTGCGGGTGCCGCTGATCCTGGCGGGAGATTATCTGGACGAAACGCTCCGCGGCACCGTGGATAGGCGCTGCGCCATGCTCACAGACATCGTGCCCACCCTGTGCCGGGCGGCGGGCATACGGCCCGACCCGCGCCTGCCGGGCTGCGACCTGCTGGGCGAAAAGAAGCACCGGGGCGGCTTTTGCGAGTTCCACGGCGGCGGCGGAGAGGATACCCAGAACGCGCCGGCGTGGATGTGGAGAAACGAAAACTATAAGATGATCGTCTACCGTGACGGCACAGTGTTGGACGACGGGGAGCCCCGCGGGGAGCTGTACGACCTGAAAAACGACCCCCATGAGTGGTTCAACCGCTTTGACGACCCGGCCCTGGCCTCCGTGCGGGTAACTATGCTCATGGAGCTGACGGCGCACGTCGCCCAGGCCTTCGCCAAAGCCCCGGCTTTCGGCAGCTATAAAGGTCTTTCAGTGCTGGAGGATAAGGAGTGAAGGCTGGCGGTACACGTTGCCCATTCCCTTTGTTTTGTTAAATCAAAATTAATTAGCACTCACCTCTTGACAGTGCTAACAAAACGAGTATAATAGCATATGAACAAAGGAACAGCGATCCCTCAGACCACCGTCCCAATGCTCAGGCAGAACATATCACAGGGCCCGGCCCCGAAGGGCCGCCGCCAAAGGAGGTAAGCGTTATGTTGATGCCGAGTATCTTTGCTGAGAATTTGTTCGATGACTGGTTCGATTTCCCATCCGTACGCGATATTGACCGCAGGCTGTACGGTAAAAATGCGGCTCGCGAAATGAAGACGGACGTGCGCGAGCACGACGATCACTACGAAGTAAACATCGACCTGCCGGGCTTCAAGAAGGAAGACATCACCCTGACCCTTGAAAACGGCTATCTCACCGTGACCGCCGCCAAGGGCCTCGACAAGGACGAGACCAACAAAAAGGGCAAGGTCATCCGCCAGGAGCGCTGGGAAGGCACCATGAAGCGCAGCTTCTACGTGGGCGACGCGCTGACCGAAGAAGATATCGGCGCAAAGCTCGAACACGGCGTGCTGACGCTGAACGTGCCAAAGCGCGATGCCAAAAAGGTCCCCGAAAAGAAACTGATCCAGATCGAAGGCTGACCGTATCTTTCAGAAATAATGCCCCGCGGCGGAGGATGCTCCGCCGCGGGGCGTTTTTGGAGCTGCAAAGCAGCCTCTCGCTGAAAATGAAAGGGGATTTCATTTCCAGCGGTTTGTCTTGGTTACATCTGAACTGGACTATTTCCGAAACGTAGACCTTTCACTGGTCCCAGCAACAAGCTTTCAGTTTTTTCTGAAATGCCTGTGGGCATTTCCGGGCGAAAAAACTGTAAGGAAAGAAAAATCACTCCCGGGCGGCAAGCTGCCCTTCATGATTTTTCCTCCTCGGGCCGGCAAAGCTGGCCCTGCGGATTGAAATTGGAGGGGCGTTGCCCCTCCAAACCACCCGAAGGATTTTCCCGACTTATGCAACAACCCCGTTCCGGAAATCAACACGCTTTGACTTTTTGAACGCGGTGTATTATAATGACTGCACTGACGGAAAAACCGGCCGCATCCGGGCAGGCGCAGGCTGCGCTTGGCCGGCTGAAAGAAAAAGGCCGCTTGGAAAGGGGATGTGAACGTGGAACCCAGGCAGCACAGGGAGGACCGGCGGGTGCGCCGCACCAAAAAACTGCTCACGCAGGCGCTGACGCAGCTGATGGCGGACAAGCAGATCAAGGAGATCACCGTCAAGGAGCTGACGGACCTGGCGGACATCAACAGGGGCACGTTTTATCTGTATTACCGGGACATATACGACATGCTGGCCAGGATCGAAGACGATATGTTCTCGGCGCTGGAAAAGATCATATCCGACCGGGTGCGGCAGGAAGGCGCCGCGGGCGTCAAGCCGATCCTGACGGAGGTGTTCGCCTTCATTGCCGAAAACCGCGAGATGTGCTCCGTGCTGCTCAGCGCCAACGGAGACATGAGCTTTCTGCACCGCCTGAACGGTTTTATCCGGGAAGAATGCCGCTGTCTCGGCCCGGCGTGCGAAACGGACGATGCGGAGTTTGAATACAGCTACAGCTTTGCGGTGTTCGGCTGCGCAGGGCTCATCCGCGCCTATCTGAGCCGGGACTGCCGGGAGAGCGCCGCCCGGATGGCCGAGATCGCCTGCTCCATGCTGCGCAGCGGCAGCATGGAACACCTGAAGGATTGGGGAGACCGCGGATGAAAAAACTGCTGGCTTATCTGAAGGCGTACCGCCGGGAGAGCATACTGGGGCCGCTGTTCAAGCTGCTGGAAGCTTCCTTCGAGCTGATCGTACCCCTGGTGGTGGCTGCGATCATCGATAAAGGCATCGGCGGCGGGGACAAAGGCTATATCCTGCGCATGTGCCTGGTGCTGGTGGCGCTGGGGCTGATCGGCCTTGTCTGCTCGGTCACGGCCCAGTATTTTGCCGCCCGGGCCTCCGTGGGCTTCGTCAAAAAGCTCAGAAGTGCCCTGTACGCGCATATCCAGCTGTTCAGCTATGCGGATCTGGACAGGACCGGCGCGTCCACCCTGATCACCCGCATGACCTCGGACTTAAACCAGGTGCAGACGGGGCTGAACCTTACTTTGAGACTTTTCCTCCGCTCCCCCTTCGTGGTGTTCGGGGCGATGATCATGGCTTTCACCATAGACGTGAGGGCCGCCCTGTGGTTTGCCCTGGCGATCCCCGCCCTGAGCGTCGTGGTATTTGGCATCATGCTGGTCACCATCCCCCTGTACCAGAAGGTGCAGGAGGCGCTGGACCGGCTGCTCCAGGCGGCGCGCCAGAATCTGCTGGGCGTGCGCGTGCTGCGGGCATTCGGTCTGGAAGAGAGGGAAAAGCGCGCCTTTGACGAAAAGAACGACGCCCTGAACGCCATGCAGCGGCACGTGGGGCGCATATCGGCGCTGATGAACCCGGTGACCTACGTGATCATCAACCTGGCGATCCTCGCCCTGATCCGCACCGGCGCGCTGCGCGTGGAAGCGGGGCTCATCACCCAGGGCGCGGTGGTGGCGCTGTACAATTACATGTCCCAGATCCTGGTGGAGCTCATAAAGCTTGCCAACCTCATCATCAACATCACCAAGTCCGTCGCCTGCGCCAGGAGGGTGCAGGCCGTGCTGGATATGCCCGCGGGTCAGAAGACCCTTGCGGACGCCCCCAAGGGGGACGCGGCTTATCGCGTGCAGTTCGCGTCCGCGGGCTTCCGATACAGCGCTTCGGGCGAAGAGGCGATCTCGGACGTGAGCCTCGATGTGAAGCCGGGCGAGACCGTGGGCGTGATCGGCGGCACGGGCAGCGGCAAATCCACCCTGGTCAGCCTGATCCCGCGGTTTTACGACGCCACGTCGGGCCAGGTGTTCGTGGATGGCCGGGACGTGCGCACGTACGATATAAACCAGCTCAGGCGCATGATCGGCGTGGTGCCCCAGAAGGCCGCGCTGTTCAAAGGCACGGTACGGGACAACCTCCGCTGGGGTGATCCCGGAGCGAAAGACGAAGACATGCTCGCGGCTGTGTCTTTGGCCCAGGCCGGGGACGTGCTCGCCTCCAAAGGCGGCCTGGACGGACAGATCGAGCAGGGCGGGCGCAACCTTTCCGGCGGACAGAAGCAGCGGCTCACCATTGCCCGGGCCCTGGTGAGAAGGCCCTCCATCCTGATCCTTGATGACAGCGCCTCGGCGCTGGACTACGCCACCGACGCCGCCCTCAGGAAAGCGCTGTCCTCGCTGGATTACAGACCTACGGTGTTCGTGGTCTCCCAGCGGGCCTCTTCCGTCATGCACGCGGATCAGATCGCCGTGATGGACAACGGCTGCCTTGCGGGCGTGGGCACCCACGATGAGCTGATGAAGACCTGCGGGGTATACCGGGAGATATACGCCACCCAGTTCAGACAGGAGGACGAAAAGCCATGAGCAAACAGAAGGCTCCCAGGGGCACGCTCAGGCAGGTGCTCTCCTATATCCGGCCTTACCGGGCGCTGGTCGCCCTGTCGGTGGCGCTGTCGGCGCTGTGCGTCGCCCTTACGCTGTACGTGCCCGTGCTTCTGGGCCGGGCGATCGACCATATAGTTGGGCCGGAACAGGTGGATTTCGGCGTCATCCTGCCCATCCTGAGCAAAGTGGCCCTGATGGTGGGCGTTACGGCCCTGGCCCAGTGGCTGGTGAACACCGTAAACAACCGCGTGACCTATCAGGTGGTGCGCGAGGTGCGCTCCCATGCCTTTGCGCGCCTGCAGATCCTGCCGCTTTCCTACCTCGATTCCCAGCCGGCGGGCGACATCGTGAGCCGGCTGATCGCGGACGTGGACCAGTTTTCCGACGGCCTGCTGATGGGCTTTACCCAGCTGTTCACCGGCGCGGTGACGATACTGGGCACCCTGGGCTTCATGCTGTCCATCCGCCCGGGCATCGCGCTGGTGGTGGTGGTCCTGACGCCCCTGAGCTTCGTGGTGGCCAGGTTCATCGCCTCCCGCAGCTATTCCCATTTCCGGCGCCAGAGCGACGTAAGGGGCGAGCAGACCGCGTTTATCGACGAGATGCTCACCAACCAGAAGGTGGTCAAAGCTTTCGGGCAGGAGCAGGAAACGATGAAGCGCTTCGACGAGATCAACGGGCGCCTCGAAAAAAGCTCCCTCAGGGCCATATTCTTTTCGTCCCTCACCAACCCCTGCACCAGGTTCGTGAACAACGTGGTATACGCCGCCGTGGCGCTGGCTGGCGCGCTTCTGTGCGTGGGCACCGCGGGCGCGCCGGAGGCCTTCACCGTGGGCAGCTTAAGCGCGCTCCTGGCTTACGCCAACCAGTACACCAAGCCCTTCAACGAGATCAGCGGCGTGGTGACGGAACTGCAGAACGCGCTGGCCTGCGCGGCGCGGGTGTTTAAGCTGATCGGACAGGAGGCGGAGACGCCCGACGCCCCGGACGCCCGGACGCTTTCGGACGTGAAGGGCCGGGTGGATATCGAAAATGTGTTTTTCTCCTATATGCCTGAGCGTCCTCTGATCGAGGGATTCGATCTGAACGTGAAGCCCGGGCAGCACGTGGCCATCGTGGGTCCCACGGGCTGCGGAAAGACCACCCTGATCAATCTGCTGATGCGCTTTTACGACGTGAACGCCGGTTCCATATCCGTGGAAGGCACCGACATACGCTCCGTTACCCGCAAAAGCCTGCGCGCCGGCTACGGCATGGTACTGCAGGACACCTGGCTGCGTGCGGGCACGATACGCGAAAATGTGGCCATGGGCAGGCCGGACGCGAGCGATGAAGAGATCCGTTCCGCCTGCGAAAGGGCCCACGCGCATTCCTTTATCATGCGCCTGCCCCGGGGCTACGATACGGTGATCGGCGAGGATGGCGGCGCCCTGTCCCAGGGCCAGAAGCAGCTTTTGTGCATCGCGCGGGTCATGCTGTGCCTGCCGCCCATGCTGATCCTGGACGAAGCCACCTCCTCCATCGATACCCGCACGGAGATGCGCATCCAGCAGGCCTTCCTCAGCATGATGGAGGGAAGGACCGCCTTCATCGTGGCCCATCGCCTGAGCACCATCCGCGAGGCGGACGTGATCCTAGTGATGAAAAGCGGCCATATCGTGGAGCAGGGCAGCCATGCGGAGCTGCTGGCCCGCAACGGCTTTTACGCGCAGCTGTACAACAGCCAGTTTGCAGGATAGGGTGGCAAGGTTTTACGCAATTTTATAATGAATGATGCCAAAAACGGGCGGGGCGGTTTGAAATTTGTTTCAACTGATGCTATAATAAACGTCAAATCGCTCCTGTATCCAAACGGTATGAAGAAAGCGAGGACAACGATACTTGAATAACAGACGAAAAGGCCTGATGCGCACGTTTTTGATCTACGCCGTCATCATCGCCGGGATCTTCCTGGTGGTGTACATGACGGGCACGCCCGCGCAGATCGCCGAGCCTGAAAAGCTGAGCTATTCCGAGCTTCTGGGCCGCATCGAAAACGACCTGAAGCTGAAGACGGGCGACGAAAAAGCCGATCCCGCCAAGACGGTCTCAAGCGTGCTCATCGTGTCGGACCAGCTCTACGGCCTCAGGGACGGTTCCGCGATCCCGGCGTCGCGCTTCGGCACGAAATACCACGATTTCTACGCCACGCTGCCTTCCTCGGATCAGTTCTATACCGACGTGCAGGCGATCTATTCGGCGCAGATGGGCAAGACCGTGAGCCCCACCGAGTACCTGTTCACCTTCGCCACCGCCGAGCCCGAAGGCGCGAGCATCTTTTTGCAGCTGCTGCCCAGCCTCATCTCCATCGCCCTGTTCGTGGGCATGATGATATTCATCTTCCGCATGCAGAGCGGCGCCAACCGCGGCGCCAATACCTTCGTGCGCGGGCGCACCAAGCTGGTGGACCCCTCCACCAACGCCATCCGCTACGGCGACGTGGCGGGCGCGGAGGAGGAAAAGCAGGAGCTCAAGGAAGTCGTCGACTTTTTGAAGGCCCCCGACAAATACACCAAGGTGGGCGCCAAGATCCCCAAAGGCGTGCTTCTGATCGGTCCTCCCGGCACGGGCAAGACCCTTCTGGCGAAGGCCGTCGCCGGCGAAGCGGGCGTGCCGTTTTACACCATCTCCGGCTCTGAGTTCATGGAGATGTACGTGGGCGTGGGCGCCAGCCGCGTGCGCGACCTGTTCGACCAGGCCAAAAAGAACGCGCCGGCCATCGTGTTTATCGACGAGATCGACGCCATCGGCCGTCAGAGAGGCGCGGGCCTTGGCGGCGGCCACGACGAAAGGGAGCAGACGCTCAACCAGCTTCTGGTGGAGATGGACGGCTTTACGCCCAATTCCGGCGTGATTGTGATGGCGGCCACCAACCGCTCGGACATCCTCGACCCGGCGCTTCTGCGCCCCGGCCGCTTCGACCGGCAGGTGCTGGTGAATTACCCGGACGTGAAGGGCCGCGAGGAGATCCTCAAGGTACACTCCCGGGGCAAGCCCCTGGCAAAGAGCGTGGATCTGCACACCGTGGCCGTGATGACCCCCGGCTGCACCGGCGCGGACCTTGCCAACATCATGAACGAGAGCGCCCTGCTCACCGCCCGGAACAACAAAAGCGAGATCACCATCGAGGCCATCGAGGAAGCCATCAACCGCGTGTCGATGGGCCTGGAGAAAAAGTCTCACGTGATCCCCGAAAAAGACAAGCAGATGGTGGCTTACCACGAGGCGGGCCACGCCATCGTGGCCTACGTGATCCCCGAGTGCGAAAAGGTGCAGGAGATCACCACCATCCCCCGCGGCATGGCGGGCGGCTACACCAAATACATCCCCGACGAAAAGACCCATTATGCCACCAGCGCGCGCCTGCGGGCCCACATCGCCTCGGCCATGGGCGGCATGTGCGCCGAGCGGCTGATCTACGGAGACATCACCACCGGCGGCACCTCCGACATCAAGCAGGCCACGAACCTGGCCCGCAGCATGGTGACGGAATACGGCATGAGCGAGCTGGGCCCCATCTTCATGAGCAGCGAGCACGAAGTGTTCCTGGGCCGCACCTTCTCCCAGACCTCTTCCGGTATCAGCGAAAAGCTCTCCAGCGCCGTGGACGACGAGGTGAGAAAACTGTTGGAGGAAGGCGAAAGGCGCGCCACCGAGATCCTGGCCGCCAACCGTGACAAGCTGGACGGCCTGGTAAAACTGCTGATGGAGAAAGAGCGCCTCAACCGCGAGGAGTTCGAATCCTACATGGAAGACAGGCCCTACGATCCCGAGCGGGCCGAGGCTTTCCGCTTCTACCGTGACCCGGGCGAGGCGAAGGACGAAAAGGCGCTTGAAGCCCAGCCCTCCGGCGGGGAGCAGGCCCGGCCTTCGTCCGGCGAGACCGCAAAGGCAGCAGACGGAGCGGACGGCGAAAACAGCGGCGGGGACGGAGAAAACCAAACCGGTTCCTGGCTGCCGGACCTGTAGAACGCGGCCGGGGACCCGGAAACGATCCCAAAGGCTTGGAGGGGCTCCGGCCCCTCCGCTTTTCATAATCATTGGAACCGCGAAACGGCAAAACTGAAAAGGAGATACCGCATGAAGACCAATCCTGTAAAGGGCATGAGGGATTATCTGCCCCAGGAGATGCGCGTGAGGGATTACGTGCAGTCCAAAATACTGGAAACCTACCGCCAGAGCGGCTTCGAGCGCATATCCACCCCCGTCATGGAGGACATGGAAAACCTGGACAAAAGCGACGGCGGCGACAACCTGAACCTGATTTTCAAGGTGCTCAAGCGCGGCGAAAAGCTGGAAGAGGCCCTGGCGCAGGGCGACGAAAAGGCGCTGTGCGACATGGGCCTGCGCTACGACCTCACCGTGCCCCTGAGCCGATTTTACGCTGCGAATCGCGACAGCCTGCCCAAGCCCTTCAAGGTCATTCAGACCGACCGGGTGTTCCGGGCGGAGCGCCCTCAGAAGGGACGCCTGCGCGAATTCGTGCAGTGCGACATCGACATCCTGGGCGACGACAGCCCCCAGGCGGAGGTCGAGCTGATCGACGTCACGGCCCGGGCGCTCAAAAACATCGGCTTCCAGGATTTCACCGTGCACATCAACGACCGCAGGATGCTCAGGGGCATGCTCTCGGGCATGGGCTTTGCGCCCGATACCCTGGACAGCGTGTGCATCAGCTTCGACAAGCTGGACAAGATCGGCGCGGAAGGCGTAAGGGACGAGCTCCTCGAAAAAGGCTGCCCCGAAAGCGCGGTCACGGCGCTGCACGGATTTTTGCTGAAGGGCGACATGCGTCCGGAGACGGTACGCGCCATGCTGCCCGATACGTCCGCCGCAGACAGGCTCATGTACATCATGGAGACGGCCCGGGCCATGAGCGACGGCTACGAGGTGGAATATGCGCCTTCGCTGGTGCGCGGCCAGGGCTATTACACGGGCTGCGTGTTCGAGATCAGCTGCGCGGGCTTCGCAGGCGCGGTGGCGGGCGGCGGCCGCTACGACGGCATGATCGGCAAGTTCCTGGGCCAGGACGTGCCCGCGGTGGGCTTCTCCATCGGGTTTGAGCGCATCTGCGGCATCCTCATGGATGAAAACTTCCGTGCGCCCGCGCCGAAGAAGCTGGCGCTGCTGTACCTGGAGGACGCACCTTTCGGCGAAGTGCTCGCCAAGGCGGCCAGGCTCCGCCCGGACTGGACGGTAACGGTGCTTCGCCAGCAGAAAAAGCTGGGCAAGCAGCTGGGACAGCTGGAGGCCCAGGGCTTTGAGGCCGCGGCGTTCTTCGACAACGAAGAGATAAAACTTTTCGGTACGAAGGACTGATCCCATGGCAAAGACGGCGAAAAAGGCATCCGCCGGCGCGCCGGCGGCGCTGAGGGTACTGCTGATCCCCTTCGCGTTCCTGTTTTACCGGGCGATGGAGCTGTTTGACTTAAGGTCGATGGAGTTCATCCGCCGCTTTATGGACGCCTGGGGCGTAAAGGATTATACCCTCAATATGCTCTTTGCCCTTCTTTCGCTCGCCGGCCTCGCGGTGCTGGCTTTCAGCCCGCCCCGCCGCCGCTGGCTGCTGGCGCTGGGCTTTGCCCTGTTTCTGGCGCCCGTATGGTATCAGGGGCCGGACAAGGTGGGCGCGATGGGGGCCAGGGCGTATACGGCGTTCGAGTTCGAGCCCGTCAGGCTCGGCATCTCCCTGGCGCTTACCCTGTGGGCGCTGGTGCTGGTGCGCGGCGACGCGAAGAGCGAATGGACCAAGCTGATCATCGCTGTGCCGCTCATGGCCGCGAACTATTATTGCTGGAGAAGCGGATCGGCCCCGCTGGACTGGTACGGCTTTGCTTCCGTCATATCGCTGTCGGTCGTTGCGGGCTGCGCTGTGGACATGGTGATGAACGGCTTCAGCCTGCAGGCGCTTCTGCCCGTGATCGCGGTGGCGGGCGAGGTGGCCGGCATGTATCTTTTGACGCGCACCCAGTCGCTGTGGATCACCTCGGCGCTGGGCCTGGCCTCGGCGGTGTTCCTTCTGGCGCGCTCTCCGCTTAAGGAGCGTTCGCTCGGAGGCGTGCTTGCGTCCCTCGCGCTGCTGCTGAACGCGCTTCTGGGCCTCATCAGCATGAATGCGTTTTAACGCAAAAAACGCCGAACCCGCCGGAACGCGGCGGGTTCGGATTATGCATGGAAGGGTCATTCCGGAATATCGGCAGTAATGTTCCAGGCCCTGATGTGCCAGCGGCCGTAGCGGAACGCCAGTATGCATACGGAGGCGTTGTCCACGCGCAGGGGCGGTACGTGGGTTGGGGTAGAAAGCACCCAGGCGGCGCAGGCCTTTATGAAGCCCGCGTGGCACACGGCGGCAAAGCGCACGTTTTCCTCCCGGGCGACGGAAGTGAGGAATTCGCCTGCCCTGGCCCGCAGATGGCAGCCGCTTTCGCAGTCCATGCCCAGGGGCGCGTAATCGAAAGCCGCCCGGCAGGCGGGATAGAGGTCCGGAAACAGCGCCAGCATGTCTTCCTTTGTTTTGCCCCGCATGGCGGTGTTGTCCAGCTCCCGGATCAGGGAACTGAACACGAAGGGCGCGTTTGGAAACACGATTCGCGCCGTCTGCTGCGCGCGCCTTACGTCGCTAACGTAGATCCGGTCAAAATCAAGGCCGCTCACGAGCTGACCGGCACAAAGCGCCTGCCGGCGGCCCTTCTCCGTAAGGTTCACCGGGGACCAGCCGGAATGCGTGCCGTCGTAGTTGGATTCGCTCTCGCCGTGGCGTATCAGATACAGCTCCATGTTCGTCCTCCCGCGCGTTTTATCCATTGTACCGCGCCCGTGTAAACATCCTCCGGGCATTTTCGTCAAAATCACATTATCTGAGCAGATTTTGCGGGGCACGTACGGCGGGAAAGCGGGAGCGGACAGGAATCAGGCGGTTTGATTTTTTGGGCGGGCTATGCTACAATAGGCCGGGGAGGCGATACGGTATGCGCAAGGCGTTTGACATGGCTTTTCGGCACGTGGCGGTGTTTCTGATGAGCGTGTATGCTTTTTTCCGCTTCGGCGCCCGAAGGCGCGTGATCGACAGGCCCACGCCGGGCTCGCTGATCGTGTGCAACCACAGCTGCATATGGGACTTTTCGTTTCTGCTGCTGGCGCTGTTTCCCGGCGCGAAGGAACGCTTTCTGGCCACCAGCGTTCAGTACGACAAGTCGCGCCTCACGAGTTTTGTGTTCAGGCATCTGGGCATCATCCGCAAGCAGCAGGGCGCCCGGGACGTGCAGAGCGTGCGTGAAATGATGCGCGCGGCCAAAGAAGGCGGCATGGTGGTGGTATACGCCGCGGGCATGACGTCCTTTGACGGACGGCAGGCCTGGAACGCGCTGCCCGGCGCGGGGTCGCTGCCCAGGCTCCTGCGGGGAGACGTTTATACAGCCGTGGCCCACGGCGGGTTCATGAGCGCGCCGCGCTACCACGGCACCAGGCGACGCGGACGGGTGGAGATCGAGGTAAAGCGCCTCTATACGGCCGCCGAGGCCGCCGCCCTCAGCCCGGAGGAGATCCAGAAGGGCATCAATGAAGCCCTGAGCTTTAACGACTGGGACTGGCAGGAAAAAAGGATGGCGCCCTTCCGGGGCATCCGGAACGTCAAAAACGTCACCCGCACCCTGTATATGTGCCCCGCCTGCGGGCGGGAAGGCACGCTATCGGAGGGCAAACGGGAGATCACCTGCTCCGCCTGCGGCCTGAAGGTCAGGCGGGACAGATACGGCTTCTTCACCTCAGAAAAAGGCGCCTGCCCCCGCCGCATGGACGAGTGGGCGGACATGGAGATCGAAAGCCTGAAAAAGCAGATGGCTTCCGGGGATCTCTGTCTGGAAGCGGAGAACGTCACACTTATGCAGGCGCAGGCCGGCAGCGCCAGCCGCGAGGAACTGGATACAGGCAGCCTGAAGCTCAGCCGCGAGGGCCTTGCCTTCACGGGGCGCGGGGGCACGCAAAAGTCCTTCGGCCTTAGCGAGTTCCAGTTTCTGATCTTTGACGACATCGACGTGATGCAGCTGAACACCGACAGCGCCAGCTATCTGTTCCGTTTTTCAGACGTCCGGCTGATGACCAAGTGGTTCTTCATGCACCGGCTCATGGTGAAATGAAACGAAGCATGACCGAGATCCCTTCCCGCTACGGAAAGATAAGCGTCCTGTACGAAGACAACCAGATTATCGGCGCCGTGAAGCCCTGCAACCTGCCCTCCCAGGGCGATTTAAGCGGCGACGAGGACATGCTTTCCCTGCTCAAGGCATATATCGTCCGGGCGTATCACAAGCCGGGAGCGGCCTACCTGGGCTTGGTGCACCGGCTGGACAGGCCGGTGGGCGGGGTGATGGTATTTGCCCGCACCTCCAAGGCGGCGTCGCGCTTAAGCGCCCAGTTCGCCGCCCACACCGCAAAGAAGACCTACCTGGCGGTGCTGGAGGGCGAAATGAAGCAAAAGACCCGCCTGGAAGGCTGGCTCACCCAAAAGCAGGGCCAGAACGCGCGCGTCGTGCCGGAGGGCACTTTGGGCAGCAAGCGGGCAGCCCTCACCAGCACGCCCCTTGCCTGCCGTGACGGCCTCACGCTGGTGCAGGTGGAGCTGGAGACCGGGCGCAAGCATCAGATCCGCGCCCAGCACGCTGCCGCGGGGCTGCCGCTTTGGGGCGACAACCGCTACGGCCACGGCCGGCCCGGCCAGCAGATCGCCCTGTGGGCCTGGAAACTGGAACTGGACCATCCCACCCGGAACGAGCGCGTGATGATTTGCTGCCCCCCGCCCATTGCAGGCGCGTGGACGAAGTTTGAAAACGAGATCAATTCCCTGAAGCTTCAGCCCGGAGAAGATCTGCCCCAATAAACGATAAGGAACGAACCATGACCCCTAAACGCATCTGTATCCTGATCCTTGCGCTGATCGCGGCGCTGGCGCTTTCCGGCTGCGGCGCAAAAAAAGATGAAGCCGCTGCAAACGGCGAAAGCAGGCCCGTGATCGTGTGCTCCCTCTTTCCCCAGTACGATTTTGCCCGCAGCATCGCGGGGGAATACGCCAACGTATCCCAGCTGCTGCCGCCCGGCGTTGACAGCCACGACTACGAGCCCTCCGTAGGCGACATGGTGGCCTGCGACAAGGCGGACCTGTTCATCTATACCGACGACGAATTGGAGACCTGGGTCAAAGCCCTGAAGGGCGGGCTTACGCACGTAAGGACCGTGCGCTGCGCCGAAGGCATCGACCTGGAAGCGCTTCACGAAGAGTGGGAGGAAAAATACGAGACCGCCCACGAGCATGAAAGCGAAAGCAGCCACGCCCACAAATACGACGCACATATATGGCTGGACCCCGTGCTGGCAATAAAGATGTGCGAAAACATCCGGGACGCCCTGACCGAGCTGGACGGAGCGCACGCGGAGGCGTACCGGGAAAACTGCGCCTCCCTGGTGAAGGAGCTTGAAGACCTGGACGCGCGCTTCCGGGCGGCATTCGAGGCCCATCCGGACGCGGCGCTGTACTTCGGCGGCAAATTCGCCTACAGTCATTTCATCCGCCGCTACGGCGCAAAATACTATACCGCCTACGACGACTGTTCCGACGAAGGCGAACCGAGCCTGGGACAGGTGGTGCTCATCAAAAAGCAGATGCGCGAGAACCACGCGAAATATATCTTCACGGACGAAATGTCTTCCGGGCTGGTGGCACGGGAGATCGCCCGGGACGTGGGCGGGCAGACCCTGCTGTTCCATACCTGCCACAACCTGTCCGCGGACGAGCAGGGAAAGCGCTTTGTGGACGTGATGAACGAAAACCTGGACCATATCCTGACCGCCCTGAACGGAGAATAGAATGAACGCGGATATCCTGTTGAGCGTCAAAGACGTTTCCATGAATTACGGCACAGGCCGGCAGGACGCCATCGAACACGTGAGCGTGGACGTGAGGCGCGCCGAGATCCTGGCCCTGGTAGGCTCCAACGGCTCTGGCAAAAGCACCCTGATGAAGGGTATGCTCCGCCTGATGCCCTTTACCTGCGGCGAAATGGAGCGGAAGAAAGGCCTGCGCACAGGCTATATGGCCCAGATGCACACCGTGGTTAGGGACTTTCCCGCCACGGCTCGGGAAGTGGTGCTTTCCGGCACGCGGCAGGAAAGGTTCTCGCCCTTCTATACAAAAACGCAGAAGCATAAAGCTGAAGAGGCCATGCGGCTCACCGACGTGACGGAGCTGGCGGACACTTACCTGGGCGCTCTGTCCGGCGGGCAGATGCAGCGGGTGCTCCTGGCGCGCTGCCTTGCGGGCGACCCGGAGCTGCTGATCCTGGACGAGCCCTGCTCGGCGCTGGACCCGGAGGCCACAGGCGAGCTTCTCAGGACCTTCGTCTCCCTGCGGGACGAAAAGCAGGTGTCCATCGTGATCTCCACCCACGACTGGGACTTCGTGCGCCATCACGCCGACCGGGTGCTGGTGCTGGACCATCATGTGGAATACCTGGGCGACATAAGCGGCTGGAACGGAAAGGAGGATGAGCATACATGCCATCACTGACCCTGTGGGACATCCTGTCCGATCCCACCACGCTCAGGGCCTTTGCCGTGGGCTCGCTCATGTCCCTGTGCCTGGCGGTGATGGGCGTGATCCTGGTGCTCAAGCGCTACGCCCTGATCGGCCACGGCCTGGGCGAGATCGGCTTTGCCTCCACGGCCATCGCAGCGCTGATCGGTATGGGCGGCTACTCCCTGGCCGTGTCCGTGCCGCTGGTGTGCTTAACCAGCCTGCTCATCATGTACTTCGACCGCAAAAGCGGCATGGGCGGCGACGTGTTCATCGGCATATTCTCCACGGTGGCGCTGGCCGTGGGCGTGATCGCCGGCAAATTCTCCAGCGGATACTCCATGGAGTCCAGCATGTTCGGCAGCATCCTGGGGGTGTCCGCCGGATATATGGCGGCGGCCGCGGCCCTGAGCGTTCTGATCCTGGCCGTGTTCATACTTCTGTACACGAGGCTGTTTTCCGTCACGTTTGACGAGACCTACGCCCGGGCCAGCGAGATGAAAGCAGACAGCTACCAGTTCGTCATTTCCCTGCTCACGTCCGTGGCGGTGGTTATGGGCATGCGGGTGCTGGGAGCCATGATGATCTCCAGCTTTATCATCTTTCCCGCCCTTACGGCGCGCAGGCTCAGCGGTTCCTTCAAAAGCATGATCGTTTTCGCCGCGGCGTCTGCTTTCGTGAGCTTTACAGGCGGCATGCTGCTTTCCGTGCTGTCCCAGCTGTGGCCCCGCCACCTGCCCGTAGGCGCCTGCGTGGTGATGGTGAGCCTTTTCGTGATGCTGGCGGCCATGGCGGTTTCGTCCCTGAAGACCAAGAAATAACGAGGTATCATACATGCCCAAGCCCTTTGAATTCGAGCTTCTGCACGTGTGCAAGCAGACCGGCGCGCGCCGGGGCAGGCTTTATACGCCTCACGGCGTGATCGAAACGCCCGTGTTCATGCCCGTGGGCACCCAGGCGACGGTAAAGACCCTCTCCCCGGAGGAACTGAAGGACCTGGGCGCGCAGATCATCCTGTCCAACACCTACCACCTGCACCTGCGCCCGGGCGAGGACCTGGTTAGCGAGGCGGGCGGACTGCACCGCTTTATGAACTGGGACAGGCCCATCCTGACGGACAGCGGCGGGTTCCAGGTGTTTTCGCTGGCGTCGCTTCGCAAGATCACCGAAGAGGGCGTGATGTTCGCCTCCCATCTGGATGGCAGCCGGCATTTCTTCTCGCCGGAGGTCTCCGTGGGCATACAGGAAAAGCTGGGCAGCGACATTGCCATGCAGTTCGACGTGTGCTCTGCCTATCCCTGTGAGTATTCCGAGGCTGAAAAGGCCATGAGGCGCACGGTGCGCTGGCTGACGCGCTGCGTGGACGCCAAAAAGCGGGAGGACCAGGCGCTGTTCGGCATCGTGCAGGGTGCTTTTTACCGGGACCTGCGCGTACAGTGCGCCCGGGAGATGGCCGAACTGGACCTGCCCGGCTACGGCATCGGTGGCCTGAGCGTGGGCGAACCCAAGGAGATCATGTACGACATCCTGGAGGCCCTCAATCCTGTGATGCCCCAGAACAAGCCGCGCTACCTGATGGGCGTGGGCTCCCCGGACTGCCTGATCGAGGGCGTGATGCGGGGCGTGGACATGTTCGACTGTGTACTGGCCACCCGCGTAGCCAGGAACGGCACCGTTTTCACCCGCTCCGGGCGGCTGGTGATCCGCAACGCCTCCCACGCCCGGGATTTCATGCCCCTGGACGAGAAATGCGACTGCTACGCCTGCCGGAACTATTCCAGGGCCTACATCCGCCATCTGCTCAAGGCGGAGGAAATCTTCGGCCTCAGGCTCTGCTCCGTCCACAACCTTCGCTTTCTGACCAAGCTCATGGAGGACATCCGCAAGGCGATAGAGCAGGACGCGCTCAGGGATTTCACAGAGGACTTTTATGCCAAGCACGGCAGAGGAACCTGGTAAAAAGGGCTGTTGCACAGCCCTTCGCTGGAAATGAAATGGAATTTCATTTCCAGCGGTTTGGTTTTTGGAACATTCTGTCCGATTTATATCCGAAACGTCTGATGATATCCAGCCTCAGCGGCAGGTTCACAGTTTTTTCTGAAATGCCTGCGGGCATTTCCGGGCGAAAAAACTGCAATGAAGCGATTATTTGCTCTCGGCGGGCAAGCGCGCCTTCGCAAAAATCGCTCCTCGGACCAGCAAAGCCGGCCCTGCGGATTAAAGCTGGAGGGGTAACCCCTCCAAACCACCTGGCAGATTCTCCCGACTTTTGCAATAGCCTCGTGAAAAACGCGCAGAGCAAAGCCCCCGGTACGGACAGCGGTCCGCGCCGGGGCTCTTGCTTTTGGCAGAATAACAGACAGATATTTGGGAAGAAAGAATTATCCGCGCTTTGTTTCCTGCACGGTCACGCTGTCCACCGTGTAGCCCGCCACGCTTACGACCTGGCGCAGAAAGTTCTCCCTGGGCGGAGCCTTCGTGTATACTTCGGCGCGCGCCTGGTTCAGGTCCACGCGGGCCAGCGTGTCTGTCAGGGCGTTCAGGGCGTTTTCCACACGGCGGGCGCAGTTTTGGCAGGTCATGCCGCTGACGGCCAGAACGGTCTTATATGGGTAATTGCGCAAGTCGGGATCGGCGGGTGCGAGCTTTGGAACGCGCCGGACCTTGTCGCCGCAGCAGGATGAGCCTTTGCGGGCGCGCCGTACGGTGCTTGCCACAGCGGCGCCTGCCAGCAGGGCGATGAGAACGACGGCATACACGGTGCTCACCGGTATTTTCCTCCTTCGTTGCAGCGGTGCGGGCAGCCCTGGCAGCAGCCCCCGCAGCCGCTGCGCGCGGCCCTGCGCCTGAGCCGTACGGCGGCGCGCAGCATGGCGGCCACCAGCAGCAGAAGAGCGAAATCGATCAGTTTCATATCCTTGCCTCAGAAGATCAGTCCGATCAGACGCACGATGAGCGCCGCCGCGTAGGCGAACAGGCACTGGAACAGCACCACGTACAGCGCCCACTTATGCCCAAGCTCCCGGCGGATGGATGATATAGCCGCCACGCAGGGGGTGTACAGCAGACTGAACACCAGAAGCGAAGACGCGGCGAGGGTGCCGATCACCTCTTTCACGCCGCCCGCGAACAGGATCTCCATCACCGATACCATGCTCTCCTTGGCCATAAAGCCGCTTACCAGCGAAGTGACGATGCGCCAGTCTCCCAGGCCCAGGGGCCTGAACAGGGGGGCAATAAAGCCGGAGACCGCCGCCAGAATGCTGGAGTGGGAATCCTCCACGAAATTGAAGTGGAAGTCGAAGCTCTTCAAAAACCACACGGCCACCGTGGCGATCAGGATCACGGAAAAGGCTTTTTGCAGAAAGTCCTTGGACTTTTCCCACAGCAGCTGCAGCACGTTCCTGAGCCTGGGCAGGCGGTAGTTGGGCAGCTCCATCACGAAAGGCACCGCTTCGCCCTTGAACAGCGTCTTTTTGTACATAAGCGCCGTCAGTACGCCGGAGAGGATGCCCAGCACGTACAGCCCGATCATGATCAGGCCGCCCCTGCCCGGAAAGAACACGCTCACGAAAAAGCCGTAGATGGGCAGCTTCGCCGTGCAGCTCATGAAGGGCGTCAGCAGGATGGTCATCTTCCGGTCGCGGGCGCTGGGCAGCGTGCGCGTGGCCATCACGGCGGGCACCGTGCAGCCAAAGCCGATCAGCATGGGCACGATGCTTCGGCCCGACAGGCCCAGGCGCCTGAGCAGCTTGTCCATCACGAAGGCCACGCGGGCGATATAGCCGCTGTCCTCCATCAGGGATATGAAGAAGAACATGGTCACGATGATGGGCAGAAAGCTCAGCACGCTGCCTACGCCTTCGAATATGCCCCCGATCACCAGGGAATGCACCACTTTGTTCACGCCGGCGCTTTCCAGAAGGCCGTCCGCCCATAGCGTGAGGGCTTCGATGCCCGAGGCGAGAATGTCCTGCAAAAACGCCCCGATCACGTTGAAGGTGAGAAAAAAGACCAGTCCCATGATGGCGATGAACAGCGGGATCGCCGTCCATTTGCCTGTGAGGAAGCGGTCCGCCTTCTGGCTGCGCAGGTGCTCCCGGCTCTGGCCGGGCTTTTTGACCGAACGGGCGCATACCCGGCGGATAAAACGGAAGCGCATATCCGCAATGGCGGCGCTGCGGTCGAGGCCGCGCTCCTTTTCCATCTGCAGGGTGATGTGCTCCAGCATCTCCTTTTCGTTGTCGTCCAGGCCCAGCTGGTCCAGGATCAGCTGGTCGCCCTCGATCAGCTTGGAGGCGGCGAAGCGGGCGGGCAGGCCGGCGGCCTGGGCGTGGTCCTCGATCAGGTGGATCACGGCGTGCAGGCAGCGGTGCACCGCGCCGCCCTCGTCCCCGGGGGCGCACAGGTCCTGCTTCAAGGGCTTTTCCTGATATTCCGCGATGTGCACGGCGTGTTTGACCAGCTCGTCGATGCCCTGGTTCCTGGCGGCGGAGATCGGCACCACGGGCACGCCCAGCATGCGCTCCATGGCGTTCACGTCCACGCTGCCGCCGTTGGAGGTCACCTCGTCCATCATGTTGAGGGCTACCACCACGGGCGTGTCCGTTTCCAGCAGCTGCATGGTGAGGTACAGGTTGCGCTCGATGTTTGTGGCGTCCACGATGTCGATGATGGCTTTGGGCTTGTCCCGCAGAACGAAGTTGCGGCTCACCAGCTCTTCGCTGGAATAGGGAGACATGGAATAGATGCCCGGCAGATCGGTGACGGAAGTATTGGGATAACCCCGGATCGGGCCGTCCTTGCGGTCCACCGTGACCCCGGGGAAATTGCCCACGTGCTGATGCGCGCCGGTCAGCTGGTTGAACAGGGTGGTCTTGCCGCTGTTCTGGTTTCCCACCAGCGCGAAAGAAAGGACCGTGCCTTCGGGCAGCTTTTCGCCCTCGCCTTTCTGGTGAAATCTGCCTTCCTCGCCCAGGCCGGGGTGGTCGTCTTCGCGGCTGGCCTCTTCGGGTTCTTCGCCTTTTTCCGGAGCATGGGCGTTTTCCATCTCGATGCGTGACGCGTCGTCCAGGCGCAGCGTGAGCTCGTAGCCGTGCAGCCTGAGCTCCACCGGATCGCCCATCGGGGCGTATTTCACCACGGTGATCTCCGTGCCCGGAATGATGCCCATGTCCAGAAAGTGCTGCCTGAGCGCGCCTTCTCCGCCGACGCTCTTCACGACGGCGCTCTTTCCGATGCCAAGATCTTTCAGGGTCATGAAAAAGCCTTCTTTCATTCGCACACGTTGGTTAGTGTCATCTAACTTTGATTAGCATATGCTAACTTATTGAAAAAGTCAACCCTCCCCCGGCCGGGCCTGAACATTTAACAACAGCGCCTGTATTTTTCTTTGCGCATGTAGACCGAACGTGAAAAATGTGCTATACTTACCAAAACCAAAATGGGGGAATGTTTTATGAAGAGCACCTATATACCCGAAGGATACAAAAGCCTTCTGTCCATCCAGGACACGGAAAAAGCCATAAAATATGTAAAAGACACCTTTGAGCACATCTTTGCGGACAGCATGGGCCTTCTGCGCATCAGCGCGCCCCTGTTCGTGAGCGCCGATTCCGGCCTGAACGACAACTTGAACGGCGTGGAGCGCCCCGTTACTTTCGCCGTGAAGGAGATCGAAGGTTCCGAGATGGAGATCGTGCATTCCCTGGCCAAATGGAAGCGGCAGGCGCTCAGGGACTACGGCTTCGGCATGCACGAGGGCCTGTACACCGACATGAACGCCATCCGCCGGGACGAGGAGATCGACAACCTGCACTCCGTCTACGTGGACCAGTGGGACTGGGAGAAGGTCATCTCCCGGGAGGACCGCACCAAGGATTACCTGCGCAGCACCGTGAAGGTGATCGTGCGGGCCCTGGCCGCCACGGAGCTGGCCGCCTGCGCCATGTTCCCGGTGCTCACCCCCTCCATCCAGCCGGACGTAAGGTTCGTCACCTCCGAGGAGCTGGAAGAAAAATACCCCGACCTCACCCCCAAGCAGCGGGAAGACGCCGTGGCGCGCCTGTTCGGCACCGTGTTCATCGAAAACATCGGCGGCAGCCTCAAAAACGGCCTGCCCCACGACGGCAGGGCGCCTGACTACGACGACTGGAGCCTGAACGGCGACATCATCGTGTGGAACGAGGTGCTGGGGCGTTCCTTCGAGATCTCCTCCATGGGTATCCGCGTGGACATCGAGGCCATGGAAAGGCAGCTGGAGCTCTCCGGCCACAACGAGCGCCGCAGCCTGCCCTTCCACAAGGCGCTTCTGGAGGGCAACATGCCCCTCACCATCGGCGGCGGCATCGGCCAGAGCCGCATTTGCATGCTCATCCTCAAAAAGTGCCACATCGGCGAGGTGCAGGTGAGCCGATGGGACAAAGACACGATCGATATCTGCCGCAAAAACGGCGTGGTGCTTCTGTAAGGCCCGCCGGCGAACATGTTAAATATCCCGTCAGCGCTTGCGCACAGGCGCGTGTTGTTGTATAATGACAAATGCGCATCCTTGCCCTGATATAGACCGTGTCAGGGCCGTACAGTCCAAAAGGAGGTTAATGGTATGAACAAATACGAAGTGATGTACGTAATCGACACCGCGCTGGAAGACCAGGCGCGCACCGACGTCATCAATCGCTTCTCCGGCATCGTCGAATCCAACGGCGGCAAGGTGGAGCGCGTGGATGAGTGGGGCAAGCGCCGTCTGGCCTACGCAATCAACTACAAGACCGAGGGCTACTATGTGCTGATGTACATGTCCGCTCCCTCCGATCTTCCCCGCGAGCTTGAACGTAATTTCAAGATCTCCGACGCGATCCTCCGTTACCTGGTGACGCGTCTCGAAGGCGAAATCCCCGCCAAGCGTGAGCCCGTGAAGGCTTATGTGGCCCGTGAGGATGCTCCCGCCGCCGAACCCGCCAAGGAAGAAGCTCCCGCCGCCGAGGCAGCTCCCGCTGAGGCCGAAGCTCCCGCCGCTGAGGAAGCCGATGCTGAGGCTCCCGAGACCGAAATCGAATAACACGAGCATACCGAAGGCAGGCAGATTATGAACAAAGTAATCCTGATCGGCAACCTCGCCCGCGATCCCGAAATGCACACCACCCAGGGCGGCACCAACAAGTGCTCCTTCACCGTGGCCGTGCAGCGCCGCTTTGCCAACCAGCAGGGCGTGCGCGAAGCGGATTTCATCCCCGTTGTTGCATGGCGTCAGCTGGCTGACACCTGCGGCCGCTTCCTTACCAAGGGAAGAAAAGTGGCCGTGGTGGGCAGCCTCCAGGTCCGTTCCTATGATGCGCAGGACGGCAGCAGGCGCTTTGTGACCGAGGTCGTGGCAGACGAGGTGGAATTCCTTCCCTCTTCTTCCGGTGACGGCGCGCAGCGCCCCCATACGGACGAAGCCGCGCCCGTGCGCGAGCAGGCTCCGGCGGGCTACCAGCCCAGCCAGATGGAAGAGGCCGAAGACGACGAGCTTCCGTTCTAACGCGCTTTCGGCAACAGACGTAAGGAGGATTAAACATGTCTGAAGACAGAAACGATCGTACCGTGCGCCGTCCCCGCGGCCACAAGCCCCGCAGGAAGGTCTGCATGTTTTGCGTGGATAAGATCCAGCACATCGATTATAAGGATATCGGCCGGCTCCGCAAATTCACCTCTGAGCGCGGCAAGATCCTGCCCCGCCGCATGACGGGCGTTTGCGCCAAGCATCAGCGCCAGCTCTCCACCGCCATCAAGCGCGCCAGAGCCATCGCTCTTCTGCCCTACAGCGCGGACTGAGGATCAAGATTACAATGGAGGGGGAAGCAATTCCCTCTCCATTTGTTTTGTACCGGCTGAAAGCAAACAGACCGCGCTGCCTGAGCCGGCACGGGGGAGAAAGAATGGATTATCCGAAAAAAGGACGCTACCGTCACTTTAAGGGCGGGATGTACGAGCTAATGTACATCGCCCGTGACAGCGAGACCGATGAACCCCAAGTGGTGTACCGGGCGCTTTACGACTGCCCGGACACGCCGCTTGGGGAAGGCATATGGGTGCGGCCCCTGAGAATGTGGACCCAGACCGTGGAAGTGAACGGCGAAACCGTGCCCCGCTTTCAGTATCTGCCGGATGAAGGCGCCGAATTGTCCGGTGCGTACCGGGAGGGCGAACCGCCCTGCGCGGAAGAAGCCCCTTCCGGGCGCGAGGACATACGCTCGATCCTCCGACAGACCTACGGATACGAGGACTTCCGTCCCGGACAGGAAGAGGCGATACGCTCCGTCCTTTCCGGCAGGGACACCCTGGGCGTGATGCCCACCGGCGCCGGCAAGAGCCTGTGCTACCAGATCCCGGCCCTGGCGCTGGAGGGGATGACAATCGTGGTGTCGCCCCTCATCTCCCTGATGAAGGACCAGGTACAGGCGTTAAGGCTCCTGGGCGTGCCCGCCGCCTTCATCAACACGTCGCTGAGCGAAAAGCAGATCTCCGAAGCGCTCAAGCGCGCGGAGGCGGGCGTGTACAAGCTGATGTACGTGGCACCGGAGCGGCTGCTCACGCCGCGCTTCGAAAGCCTGTGCCGCAAGGTGAGGATCGCCCTGGTGGCCATAGACGAAGCCCACTGCATCTCCCAGTGGGGGCAGGACTTCAGGCCCTCCTACCTGGATATCCCCGCATTTTTGCAGCGCCTGCCTGTGCGGCCGCGGGTGTGCGCCTTCACGGCCACCGCCACCGAAAAGATCCGCGCAGACATCAGGCGCATGCTGGGCCTGAAGGACCCGTACGAGCTGGTGACGGGCTTCGACCGGCCCAACCTGTATTTTTCCGTGGTGCGCGCCAGTGACAAAATGAAGGCGCTCTCGGAGCTGATGCACACGTATTCAGGCATGAGCGGCATCATATACTGCGCCACCCGCAAGACCGTCGAGGAGGTCTGCGACGTGCTGGTGAAAAGGGGCGTGCGCGCCGCGCGCTATCACGCGGGGCTCAGCGAAGAGGAGCGCAGGCTTTCCCAGGAAGCCTTTTCCATGGACGAAACGCCCGTCATCGTGGCCACCAACGCTTTCGGCATGGGCATAGACAAAAGCAACGTGCGCTTTGTGATCCACTACAATCTGCCCAAAGATCCCGAAAGCTATTATCAGGAGGCCGGCCGGGCCGGGCGGGACGGCGAACGCGCCGACTGCGTGCTTCTGTATTCCCCATCTGACCTGGTGACCCAGGGCTTTCTGATCGACCATCTGGGGGAAGAGGCGGGCATAGACGCACAGACCGCCGCCGTGCTCAAAAAAGCGGCCCGGGAGCGCCTGAGCGCCATGAAGGAATACGCCGTGAGCGGAAGGTGCCTGCGCCGCAGCCTGCTGGGCTATTTCGGCGAAGAGGCGCCCGAAAGCTGCGGGTTTTGCGGCGAGTGCGACGGGCTTACGCGCCGGGCGGACGCCACGGACGCGGCGAAGGCGGTCCTGTCGCTGGTAAGCGCCCTGCGCCCGTCCTACGGCGAGGGGATGCTGGTAAAGATCCTGCGGGGCTCACGGGCGGAAGACGTAAGGAGCCGTAATCTGGACAAAAGCCCGTATTACGGCGTTCTGGGCAGCCTGGGCGCCTCCACCGTGAGCGAAGTGATCGATAAAATGGTGTTTCAGGGCATCCTCGCCCGCACCGGGGGAGAATATCCGGTGCTGACCAGGGGAGAACAGGCCGGGGATCTCGAAAACGGTTCCGTTCAGGTGGAGATCAGCTTTTCGCCGCCCGCGGAGCGGCCCCGCAGGGCGCGCGCCCGTACAAACGCGGATGGCGCAGAGTCGCTTATGGGCCGCCTCAAAGCCCTGCGCACGGCCATCGCCCGGCGCAAGGGCGTGCCGCCCTACATGATCTTTTCGGACGCGACGCTCAGGCAGATCGAAGAAAAAATGCCCCGTACGGCGGAAGAATTTCTGCGCATCGGCGGCGTGGGAGCGGCCAAGTGCCGGGCGTACGCCGCGGCGTTCATCGCCTGCGTGGTCGGCTGGGAGGAGGAGAACGGATGAACTTCTGCGTGATCGGCGGTATGAACATGGACGTGACCGGATACTGCCTGGACGCGTGCGTGATGCACGATTCCAATCCGGGGCGCATCCGCTTTTCCCCCGGCGGCGTGGGGCGCAATATCGCCTGCTGCCTCGCGGAGGCGGGTCACAGGGCGGAGCTCATCACTTGCGTGACGGACGACCTTCCCGGCAGGGCCCTGCGGGAGGACTGCGCCCGCAGGGGCGTAGGCCTCAAATACGCTCTGGAAGCGCAGGGAAGCGCACCGTGCTATATGTCCCTGCACACGCCGGACGGCGACATGCTGGCGGCTGTGAACGACATGGCGGCGCTTGACGGGCTGGACGCCGCGTGCGTGCGGGCCAGGGCGGAGGCGGTCAACGCCTTCGACGCCTGCGTGATCGACACGAACCTGCCGCCCGAGACCCTGCGGGAGATCGCTTCCCTCGTATCGATCCCCCTGATCGCGGACGCGGTGAGCGTGCACAAGTGCTTCAGGCTTTTGCCCCTCATGCCCCGCCTGGCGGCGATAAAGCCCAACGAGGCCGAGGCCCGGGCCCTGACCGGGCTGGATAAGCCGGAGGACCAGGCCAAAGCGCTTGTAAAGATGGGCGCAGCGCGGGCGGTGATCTCCCTGGGCAAAAGCGGCGTATACGCCATGGACGAAAAGGGCGGCTCCTTTCTGGCGGCAAAACAGCTGTACACCTGCCAGGCCACCGGCGCGGGGGACGCGTTGTGCGCGGGCATCTGCGAAGGCGTCGTGCTGGGGCTGGGCGCAATTGACTGCGCTTTCCGGGGCATGGAAAAGGCGGACGCGCTTTTGCGAAACAGACAATTTCACACAAGCTGAAACCGGATTTTTACGCCGGCGTAAAACGGTATATACACACGCCTGCTAAAATTTTATTCTCAGAATTCTGTTTATGATCGGCGGAGGCACGATGAAGATCATTCTTACCGGCGGCGGCACGGCGGGGCATGTGACCCCGCACCTGGCCATCATCCCGCGTTTGCTGAAAGACGGGCACGAATTGCACTACCTGGGCACCGAGAACGGCATGGAGGCCGGCATCATCCAGGCGGTGGAAGGCGTCACCTATCACGCGATCCCGGCGGGCAAGCTCAGGCGGTATCACGACTGGCAGAACGTGAAGGACCTGGGCCGCACGCTTTCCGGCGTGCGCGAGTCCCGCGCGCTGATCAGGAGCATCCAGCCTGACGTCGTGTTCTCCAAGGGCGGCTTCGTAGGCCTGCCTGTGGTGGTGGCCGCGGGGCTTAGCCGCGTGCCCTCCATCATCCACGAGTCCGATATGACCAGCGGCCTTGCCAACAGGCTGTCCCTGCCCTTCGCCAAAGCGCTTCTGACTACCTTTCCCGAAACGGCGAAAGCCGTGGGCAGGAAGGGCGTGTTCGTGGGCGCGCCCATCCGCGAGGCCCTGCTGAAGGGAGACCGCAGGCGCGGCCTGGCCGCATTCGGCTTTACCGACAGCAAGCCCGTGCTGCTGGTGATGGGCGGCTCTTCCGGCGCGCAGGCCATCAACCTGGCGCTGCGGGGCGCGCTGGACGAGCTCACGGAATGCTTCCAGGTGCTGCACATCTGCGGAAACGGCAACACCATGGACCTGTACGAGCGCCATCCCGGCTACGTGCAGGAGGAGTACTTAAACGATGAAATGGCCGACGCCCTGGCCTGCGCCGACGTGGTGGTGAGCCGGGCGGGCTCCAACTCCATCTGCGAGCTGCTGGCCCTGCGCAAGCCCGCGCTGCTCATCCCCTATCCCACCGCCGCGTCCCGGGGAGACCAGGAGGTAAACGCCGAATCTTTCGAGCGCAGGGGCTTCAGCCGCGTGCTGGAGCAGAACGACCTCACCAGCGAAACGCTGGTCAAACGCATCATAGAGGTATACCACGACCGCGGCGAACTGATCGAATGCATGAATCGCGAACCCGTGGTGAACGGCAGCGACCGGATCGTGGAGTGCATCTACCGCTACGCCGCGAAAAAATAAACACGGCGGAAAAACCTGCTGCAGAAAAGCGGATCATCCGCCAGGTGGCTTGGAGGGGCTGTGCCCCTCCAATTTCAATCCGCAGGGCCAGCTTTGCCGGCCCGAGGAGCGATTTTTGCGAAGGCGAGCTTGCCCGCCGAGAGCAAAGAATCGCTACTATGCAGTTTTTTCTGAAATGCCCGCAGGCATTTCAGAAAAAACTGAAAACCTGTCGCTGAGGCCTGAAATCATCAGACGTTTTGGATCAGAATCAAAAAACGGTCGCAGAAGCCTAACCGCTGGAAATGAAATCCCATTTCATTTTCAGCGATTTGCTGTGCAAATTTGATAAACTCTTAATTGGAAAACAGTTGCACTTTCCCTGCCGATAAATTATAATGATTGTGAATATCAAAGGAGGTATTGATATATGAAAAAGATTTTGGCCGTCGTGCTGAGCCTTTGCATGCTGTTTGGCTGCGTGGGCTTTGCCGCAAACGGCGGAAGAATTCACACCACCGTGACGTATCAGGGCCAGTCCCTGGCGGACCTGCTGGCGGAATTCGGTTATGACACCGACGGCTGCACGCAGCTGAGCCTGAGCGGCCAGGTGCAGCAGCAGATGCTCGATCTGTTTTTCCAGATCGGCCAGAACTCCCTGGTGGTCGGCAGCGGCGAAGAGCTGTATGAGATCACTTCCGAGGCGCTGGGCCAGGCAGTTGCCAACATCGCCAAGGATTACATCGGCGAAGAGAACATGGCCATGATCGGCGCCGCCATCGGGTACTTCGCCCAGGGCGGCTTTGAGGCCGACAAGCCCATTCTGACCTACGTGCTGCAGAACGAAGTCATGCGCATCGCGGGCATCGCCCAGCAGAACGGCATCGTTACGGTAGCCGAAGACGGCACCGTGACCATCGAGGCCGACGAGGCTGCCCTCCAGGCGCTCGTTGCCGCCTATCTGGCGGATCTGGCCGCGGACGACAACGCGTTTGCCCGCATCTCCTCCACCCAGCTCTGGGCGCTCCTCAAGCTGAGCGAGGGCGGCGTGCAGGAGAAGGCGATACTCTCCCAGCTGGCGGCGCAGGTCGCCCAGGCGAACCTCGGCGTGAAGTTCTACGTGCTGGCCGTCATCCTGCCCACCGGCAGCTTCGACCTCACCCTCACCCTGGCGGACGAAGCCACCGTGGACCTGAGCGTAAAGGCCGGCTACGCCGAGAACATCTTCGTGCTGGATCTCACCGAGGCCGTGAACGGCGTGAGCCTGAGCCTGGTGGCCGACACCGAAGACAAGAGCATTTCCTACGCGGTCGTGACGCCCGAAGCCGAGGTCAACGCCGTGATCAACATCGGCGACAACGGCGCGGTCAGCATGTACGAAACCGCCCTGGCGAACACCGGCAACGGCTGGGTCAAGGCCGAGGTCGAGGAGACCGTCGATCCTTCCAACGTTGCGTTCAGCTACAGCGAGCTGATCGACTTTGGCGCCGACAAGGACAGCCTTGAGCGCGTTGCGAACATCAACGCTTCCTTCGACATGCAGAACTTCCTGCGCGGCGCAGCGTACATCGTTCCCATGAACACGACCTTCTCCCTTGCCGCCTACCCGGAAAGCGACGGCTTTACCGCTTATCTGGACGTGGCCCCCAACGGAGAGGCCGCCAAGGACCTGTTCCGTCTGGAAGTGAAGGCCGGCGCCCAGATCGAGGCGTATGCCGTGCTGAGGAACTATGACTTCAACACCGCCGAGATCACGGACGTCTTCGAGCTGGAAGCCAGAGTTGACCTGGCCACCGCCGCGGTGGACGGCGTGCTCGCCCTGGGCGACGGACGCGTGTTCGTCCTCACCGGCGCGATGGATGAAAACGCCGTGTACACCCTGACCCTTTCCATGAACGGCATGGAGATGGCGGTCGCCTCTCTGGCCATCGATCCCGAAAGGGGCCTGGGCTACAGCCTGCTGATGGGCGACCTGATCGTCAAGCTGTACGACGGCACCGAGATCACCCGCACCACTGAGCTCACGGACGACGCCCTCACCATGACCGTCAACGTTACCAAAAACGGCCAGACCCAGACCTACACGGCCGGCCTGCGCCCCATCCGCGAGGAGAGCGATATCGTGGGCTACGAGCTGTTCCTGGGCAACGGCCAGATGGAATACGTCCTAGGCTTCCTGTATCACACAAGCGACAGCAAATTCGACTTCCAGGCGTACCTGAAGCTCGTGGCCGGACCCAGCGAGATGGAGATGGGCCGCGTGACCTTCGAGTATGAAGAGATCGACGTGCCCGGTGCCCACGTGACCGGCACGGAGCTGCCCGCCGAGCAGGTGGAGCAGATCCTCCGCAGCCTGATCGACAGCCTGCAGAACAAGCTGACCACCTCCCGTGTGCCCGCTGTGTATGATTACGGCTACGGCGCCTGATCGCACATGACAAAAGCAGCCCCGACGCGCCTGACGTGCCGGGGCTGTTTTACCGTTATATGAAGCAGTTTGACGTGATCCTCCTGCCTGGCCTGCGCCTGCGGCCCGACGGCAGTCCCCGCCATGAGATGGGCCTTCGCGTGCAGAAGGCCTTCGAGGTGTGGAAAGAAACGGAAGCGCTCCGCATCATCGCCTGCGGTGCCGATACGGCGGGCACGGGCGTGAGCGAAGCGGAAACGATGAAGAGGATGCTGGTGCAAAAGGGCGTGCCGGAGGAGTGCGTTCTCACCGAGGACGCTTCCTTCATCACGGCGGAAAACTTCCGGAACGCTGTTTCCATCACCGGTCCCGGCGCCCGCGCCGCTTTGGTGACCAGCGACTACCACATGCCCCGGGCGCGCCTGCTGTGCAAAAAGGCGGGATTTCACGTAAAGGGCTTCAAAGCCCGCACGCCCGCGGGGCTTGGCAAAATGAAAAAGCGCCTGCTGGAGGCGCTGGGCATACTGGACGCGCTGTGCGGCTGGCAGGATGAAGGAAAAGCGCGTCCCCGGGGCGTGGAGAAGTTCAAAAACTTTCTGACCCGCAACCTTCGGGACAGAGGCGCGGGCTCGGAGGACTGAAGGCGCTTACGCGTCTGCTTCGCTCACTTCCTGGGCGAGGGTCTCCCAGGCGGCGTACATGCCTTCCAGGCGTTTTTTGAGGCTGTCAAACTCGTTCTGCTTGGCCAGGGCCTTTTCGTGGTCCAGCCAGATCTCGCCTTCGCCCAGCGCCGTCTGAAGCTCGTCCGCCAGGGCCTCCGTGCTCTCGATCTCGCTTTCCAGCTGCCGGAGCCTTGCCTTCTTCGCGCGCGTTTCCTCCCGGGAAGCGCGCTCCTTTTTTTGTTCCTTTTCGATCTGCGTGCGCGTTTTGCCCGAGGTCTCCAGGGGTGTGAGCAGCGCGCTCATCTGCCGCTTTTTCTCCAGATACGCGTCATAGTTGCCCTCGTAGGCGGTCACGCCGTCCTGGGTCATCTCGATCACACGGTTGGCCACGCGGTTGATAAAGTAGCGGTCGTGGGAAACGGTGAGTATCGTGCCGTCGTAATCCTGCAGGGCGCATTCCAGCACCTCGCGGCTGTCCATGTCCAGGTGGTTGGTGGGCTCGTCCAGCAAAAGCAGGTTGTCGCGCCTGAGCATCAGCTTGCTCAGCGCCACGCGGCCCCTCTCGCCGCCGGAGAGCGTGCTCACCTTGCGGAACACGTCCTCGCCCGTCAGCAGAAACAGCGCCAGCGTGCCGCGCACCCTGTCGGGGTCCAGGTGGGGAAAGTCGTCCCACACCTCGCTCATGATGTCCTTGTCCGGGTGCAGCGAGCTTTGCTGCTGGTCGTAATAGCCCATGTCCAGGTTCGCGCCGTACTGGATGGAGCCCTCGTCTTTTTCGAGCCGGTGGGTGATGATGTTGAGCAGCGTGGACTTGCCCACGCCGTTTGGCCCGATCACGGCCACGCGGTCGCCCGCGCGCAGGTGCAGTGAAAGGTTTTCAAACAGCGTGCGTCCGCCGAAGCCCTTTTTGAGGTCCTTGATGATAAGCACGTCGTCGCCGGTGCGGCGGCGGCTGGAAAAGCTGAAGCGCACGCGCTTGTCGTCCACGGGCTTTTCCAGGCGCTCGATCTTTTCCAGGCGGCGTTCGCGGCTCTCGGCGGCGCGGATGCTCTTTTCGCGGTTGAACATACGGTAGCGGCGTATGATGGCCTCCTGACGCTCGATCTCCGCCTGCTGCAGCTGGTATTCCTTTAGCTGGCGCTCCAGGTCCGCCTCCCGCTTGCGGGCGAACTCGTCGTAATTGCCTGTATACTGGGTGAGCCGCGTCTGCCTGAGCTCCGCCATGTGGTCGCACACGGCGTTCAAAAAATACCGGTCGTGGCTGATCACGATCACGCTGCCTTTGTACTTTTTCAGCGTCTCTTCCAGCCACTCGGTGCCCTGCAGGTCCAGGTGGTTGGTGGGCTCGTCCAGCAAAAGCAGATCGGGGTGCCTCAGCAGAAGCCGTGCAAGGCACAGGCGCGTCTTTTCGCCGCCGCTCAGAAGGTGCGCGGGCTGGCTGCGGCGCTCCTGGCTGAAGCCGAGGCCCGCCAGCACGCCCTGCACCCGGCTGGGCCACTCGTAGCCGCCCGCGTCTTCCCAGCGGGCCGTCAGGCGGGCGTAGGCGTCTCCCAGCTCCTCGTGGCCTTCGCTGATCTGCTTTTCCATCTCGCGCAGCTTTTCTTCCATGCGCTTTACGTCGTCAAACACGCGGCTGAGCTCTTCGGTAACGGTGAGGTCGGTCTTGATGTCCGCGTGCTGGGTGAGAAAGCCCACCGTCACGCCCCGCATCAGCGAGACCGTGCCCTCGTCCGCTTCCTCTTCGCCCGCGATGATCTTCATCAGCGTGCTCTTTCCGCTGCCGTTCACGCCCACCAGCCCCATGCGCCCGTATTCGGGCAGCGTGAGGTCCACGTCCGTGAGAACCCGGTTCATCACGAACGACTTGCTGATGCCGGCCAGCGTAAGCAGAGTCATAATCTTCTCCCGCGCAGCGGCGGTAAAGCCGCGTTTTTCGTCTATTATACGCCTGGATTGTTACAGGCGCAACGGTTTTTCGCGCAGTTTTGCGGTTTCGCGCAAGCTTCGGGAATCCCTGCGCCCGGCATTGACAGAAACGCGCCCGCGTGATACAATCACAGCACCACAATATGCGTCCGCAAGGCGCAAATAAATAAGGAGAACATGCTATGAAAAAGTGGAGATGTACCGTCTGCGGTGAGATCGTCGAAAGCGAAGAGCGCCCCATACAGTGCCCCCGCTGCAAGCAGCCGGGCGAAAAGTTTGTTGAGGTCGTGGAGGAAGAACTGGACTGGGCTGCCGAGCATGTGATCGGCATCGCCAAGGACGTTCCCGAAGAGATCAAGGAAGGCCTCAGGGCCAACTTCGAGGGCGAGTGCTCCGAAGTGGGCATGTACCTGGCCATGAGCCGCGCCGCCGCCCGCGAAGGCTATCCCGAGATCGCCGAATACTGGAAGACCGCTGCCTTTGAAGAGGCCGAGCACGCCGCCAAGTTCGCCGAGCTCCTGGGCGAGTGCGTAAGCCCCAGCACCAAAAAGAACCTGGAAGTCCGCGTAGCCGCCGAAAACGGCGCCACCGCCGGCAAGACCGAGCTGGCCAAGAAGGCCAAGGCCCTGAACCTGGACGCCATCCACGACACCGTGCATGAAATGGCCCGCGACGAAGCCCGGCACGGCAAAGCCTTCAAGGGCCTGCTGGACAGGTATTTCGGGAAGTAAATTGAAGCGTTTTCGGGGTGATTTCTGAGGAAATCACTCCGTTTTCTTTTTTTCTCCCTTATATATCAGGTGTACTAAAAGGTGTACTACGCCCACTTTCTAAGCCCAAATTACGGGCAAAGTGTACCTTGATGAAGGTGTGCCCTTTCGTATTGCCGATTTTACCACTAAACAGGCATCTTTTCAACATCTTTTATGCCACTTTTATGCGTTTTTGGTTCAAAATCGGATAATCTTTGATACAACTTTCAATCATCTTTTTGAGGTTCAAGAATACAAAAGAATACGTTCAACGGAATAATCAAATTATTCCGTATTTCTTTTGATGTGTCACGTTATAATGACCGATGCTTTCAGGTTCGGTAGTATAATTCAATTACAAGGTTGAGGGAAGCAAACGAAAAGAAAACCACCAACCTGATAGCAAAGATAATAAGAGAAGGAAAACTCTTACAAACCCGCGTGGAAAGGAGACCTTATGGCTAACATCACTATCAATCACAGGAAGCAGACCATTCAGATGAACAAGACCACCGCTGAAGCAGCCAGCCAGTACGGAACCGAAGAGTACAAAGCCCTTCAGGAAGTACGCCGTGACTACCCCACCTACCGCATCGTGACAGTTGCCCGCAAAACAGAGAAATCCGAGTTCAAGGGTCTGACCTATGAGTTTATGCGGAAGTACATTAAAACTCACGATGATGAAGACAACCCCATTATGAGCGAGTTTGAAAAGCTTACTGCTACAAGCCAAGAAGCCAAGGAGATGGGTATGAAGGCAAGTAGCTATCGCGAGGTAAAAGACTGGTTCTATGCGACTTTCCCTGCCATTGAAAAGTTCATTTCCGAGAGAGAACAGATTTTGAAGGAAGTGGCTGATAAAAAGGCGAAGAAACTTGCGACTGCCGCCTAAATCGCACTGTGGGACTTGAATTGATGAAGGAGATGGATTGAGTTATGAAGAATACGCTTTTCATAAACCACAACAACCGTACTATCGTGATGGACAGGACATTTGCCAAATATGCGGCAAACACCCGAACGGACGAATACGCCCATCTTCAGCGAGTGCGGCAGGACTATCCAGAATATAAAGTCGTACAGCGCCATATCAAAACCAATGATGATAAGAATACCTACAAGGGTCTGACGTATAAATATATGGAAGATTATATAATGACCCACGGCGACACAGATACAGTACTTGCCAACTTCAACGAGTACAAAGAAAAACGCCTGATATCAGAGTGCCAAAGTAAGCCATTCCGTTACCCTGTCATCAAGAGTTGGTTCCTTGAAAAATTCCCTGAAATCGTGAATTTCGGAAAAGATGAAGACCCAGAGGTTATTGAACAAGGATATCCTGTTCGGGAAGAACCTCCAAAACAATTAGCCATTGCAGGCTAATAAACTTGATGAAAATCTGTGTCAGGAGGTGAGCATCATTTGCTTGGTACCCATACCCATCAGCGACTTGAATTGTCAAGTCGCTTTTTTATAGCCTGAATTTTGAAAAGCCAAATACTAAACTTTTTTCTCATTTGAGATTGAATTGAATTTATGGTATAATTTTTGTAGAAAAGGAAAAAAGATAAATCTTTCCCAATAAAGCAAATGGGGTGATATGAAATGTGAATGACCTATATCTATTCTTTACATATGGCTTTGGACAGCTCATTGAAAACTCCGATCGAATCAAAGAAGACACGAACCGCATCAAAAAACTCTTGAACAAAGACTGATAAGCATATGTCTTTTTGCTACAGGTTTCGTTCTGCAACAATACGTGAAGGGGATAACTGTTGAGCCGGGGGTTAAGCGTTGCGGGAAGGACATTTTGCGCATCGGCATAATGGCGTGATTGACAACAAAAGTCCTTTTTTCTATAATAGAACCGATGCCGGCACACGAAGGACGGCGGGAAGACCGCTTCGGAGCCGGCAAAGCAGTAACAGTATCTGACAAGGAGTGAATACTATGCTGATCAAACTGATCATTGAACTGGTCATCGGCGGCGTGTGCGGTTTCGCGGCCAACAAGCTCATGAAGGGCAAGAGCAAGGGCATCGTTTGGAACGTGGTGCTGGGCCTCATCGGCGGCCTGGTGGGCGGCCTGATTGGCAACCTTCTGGGCATCGGCGGCGGCTGGATCACCGGCATCCTTCTGTCCATCGGCGGCGCCTGCCTGGTGGTGTGGCTGGCCAGGAAGTTCCTCTGAGGGTAAGCGCTGAAGCGCAGGTTTTTTTGCGGCCCGCAGCGGAGCCCGGAAAGGCTGCTGCGGGTCCGGTGATATTGTGCTTCGGGAAGGAGAGCGGTTTGAACCGCGCCGAAGGAACGCATGAGATCGGAAAAGATCGTTACGCGGAACGCGGAGTTTCAGCGGTTTGAAACGCTGAAACGCAACCGGGAAAAGCGCACCCGCCAGGGCCTGGCGTTTCTGGAGGGCGTGCAGATGGTGGAGCAGGCTGTTTCCCACGGCTGGCAGTTCTATGCCATGGCGGTGGCGGACGGCGTGCGCCTGTCCGGCTGGGCGGAAGACATGATCGGCAAGGCCCGCCCGGAGACGCTGTACCGCATGGACCGCGAGCTGCACTCCTCCCTCAGCGACCGCGACGAACCCTGCGAGATCATCGGCCTGATACGCATGCGTACGGACGGCCTTTCGCGCATGAGCCGGCAGGCACTCGAATGTGCGGCGCCGCCCCTGTTCGCGCTGTTCGACCGGCCCGCGGCTCCGGGGAATCTGGGCACGTTCCTGCGCTCCGCAGACGCCTTCGGAGCCGTGGGGGCCGTGGTCACCGGCCACGCGGCGGACTTTTACGATCCCCAGTGCATCCGCGCCAGCGTGGGCACGGTGTTCGCCTTGCCCTTTGGAGAGCTGCCCGGAGCGGAAGAGGCGGCCCAATGGCTGCGCGCACAGCCCTGCCGCCCGCTGATCGTGGGCACCAGCGCAAGAGGCACGAAGAACATCTCGGATATCGACCTCACCGGCCCTGTGGCCCTGGTGATCGGCAACGAGACCTTCGGCTTGTCCCGCGCCTGGAAAGAAAAGTGCGACGTGCTGGCCCGCATCCCCATCTGCGGCGCGGCGTCTTCCCTGAACGCGGGCAGCGCCGCCACGGTATGCTTTTACGAGATCAGCCGCCAGCGGCTTGAAAAGGGCCTGCCGCCAAGGTGAGGCGGGGGAAACGCTTCGCACTGTGCTGAAGGAACGAAGAGGAACGGAGAAAACGGCGACGGGGCTGCTGAGCAGCCCCGTCACGTTCGTGATCTGAAGGTTTGCAGCTTACTTCCCAGCGGCTTCCAGCGCCGTTTTCAGCTTTGGTATATCTTCTGCAATCGTCTTATAAACGTCAAAGAAATCGATGATCCCGTACTGATGTGCTGCGATATTGCGGAAACCGCGTATCGACTTCCACGGGATCTGCGGCATAGAAGCCTGGCAGTCTTCACTCAGTGCCTTGGAAAGCTCGCCGATATTGATAAGGCTCATAACGACTGCTTTTTGCCACATTTTATCATTGGTCAGTTCTGCAACGCCTTTTCCTGCGGTAAAGGACTCAATGTCGGCTATTTCATTCAGAAGTTTCCGGCAGATCGCGTCGTCGCGCTCTTTATGCTCCATACATATGCACCGTCCTGCCGATTTTCAGGCCGTCTCCCTGCCTGCGCGGGAGCTTTACAATATCGACATCCGTATGCAGCAGTTCCGAAAGCGACTCGCGGAAACCGCAGATGTGAAGAAGCGAAGTCGGGTTTTCAAGGAACTCCACAAGAAAATCGACATCGCTGTCCGCGTCCGCTGTTCCGTTGGCATATGAACCGAACAGTTCCACGCGCTTCACGGGATATTCTGCCGCTGCCTGCCGGACCGCCTGCTGTATCATTTCCAATGTCGGCATCGTTCTGACCCCCTTTCCTGTTTGCATTATAGCATAATCACTGCCGATGCGCAACATACAGATTTGTACGCCGCGCCTGCCCAAAATCCGCTTTTCTTTGTTCTTTCCGCTTGAATCCGCGGGCGGGATGCGATACAATATCTTCAGCTTATACTTGGAGGAAACGCGTATGAAGATGGGCGAAGCCGGAAAAACCGTGCGCCTGGGCGTTGTGGGCCTCGGGGGCCGGGGCATGGGCCAGGTGAGGACGCTTTTGCAGATGCCGGACGTGGAGATCAGCTGCGTGTGCGACGTATACGAGGACCGGGTGCAGAAGGGCCGGGAGCTGGTGGCTTCCCAAAGGCCCTATACGCCGGACGGCGAAACGGATTATACGAAGCTGATCGCCCGAAGCGACGTGGACGCGGTGGTGGTGTTTTCCAGCTGGGAGACCCACATAGACGTATGCGTGCGCGCCATGCTGGCGGGCAAGCGGGCGGCCACGGAAGTGGGCGGCGCGAACTCCCTGGAGGACTGCTGGAGGCTGGTGAGGACCTTCGAAAGCACCGGCGTGGAGTGCATGATGCTGGAAAACTGCTGCTACGGCAAAGAGGAGATGACCCTGCTGAACATGGTCAGGCAGGGGCTGTTCGGCGAGATCGTGCACTGCGAAGGCGGCTACCGGCACGACCTGAGGGACGAGATCGGCCTGGGAGACGTGAACCGGCACTACCGCCAGAGGCATTTTCTGAACCGCAACGGGGAACTGTATCCCACCCACGAGCTGGGGCCCATCGCCAAATACCTGAACATCAACCGCGGCAACCGCATGGTGTCGCTGGTGTCCATGGCCTCCAAGGCGGCGGGCCTGCACGCCTGGCTGAAGCAGCACAGGCCAGACACGCCCCTGGCGGACGCGCAAGTGAACGAGGGCGACGTGGTGACCACCCTGATCAAGTGCGCAAACGGCGAGACCATCCAGCTCAACCACGACTGCACACTGCCGCGCCCCTACAGCCGCGCGGGCGTGATCCAGGGCACGAAGGGCATATGGATGGAAGACAACCGTTCGATTTACATAGAAGACATGAGCCCCGGCGACAACGGCCACTGGACGCACCGCTGGGAGAGCGACGAAGAATACATGAAGCGCTACGAGCATCCCCTGTGGAAGGAATACGAGGTATTCGGCCTGCGGGGCGGCCACGGCGGCATGGATTATCTGGCGCTCAGGGCGTTCGTCGAGAGCGTGCAGAAAAACGAGACCCCGCCCATCGACACCTACGATACCGCCAGCTGGATGGCGATCACCGCCCTGAGCGAAGAGAGCGTGGCCATGGGCAGCATGCCCGTGCCCATACCGGACTTTACCGGCGGCAGATGGCTAAAGGAGCGTAAAAGCAAGGCTACGGGGGAATACGCGCTGGACTGAAGCGCGGACGTTTTCCGGACGGGGCAACAGCAGGTTGCTTGCCCGATGGGGCGTGGTGTGGTATGATGTGCCCGAGGTGATTAAGAATGGAAACCAAAGACGTGATCCTTTCCCTGCGCAGCGCAAGGGGCATTTCCCAGGATGAACTGGCCCAAGCGGTGTTTGTCACCCGCCAGGCGGTGTCCCGTTGGGAAAACGGCGATACTGTGCCGAATACAGATACCCTCAAGCTGCTGAGCGCTTTCTTTGATGTGTCCATCAACACGCTGCTGGGTTCTCCGCGAAAACTGGTCTGCCAATGCTGCGGAATGCCGCTGGAGAACGACCCGGACATCAGCCGCGAGCCGGATGGGACTTTTAACGAGGAATACTGCAAATGGTGCTATGCGGATGGGAAATTCGCCTATCCCACGCTGGATGCGCTCATCGATTTTCTGGTGCAGCACTTTTCCGGCGACGCGTTTCCGCCGGATCAGGCGCGGGCATACTACACAGGGGCGCTGAAGAAACTCAGGCACTGGAAACAAGAGGCGTGAATGGTTTTGATCCACGCCGCGGCGGGCGGTTCCACAGAGGAGCCGTCCGTTTTTTGCGCTCTGAGGAGTTTGCAGCGTCTTCAAAACATAATATGAAGATCATTGAACCTTAACGTGACATAGTGTATTATGTATATAGTGCACTAAGACATGGAGGTGCTCGATGCAGTACGACGCGAACAGCCCCATCTGGCTGCAGGTGATGAACCTGATCAGGATGGACATCGTTACCGGCAAGCGCGCGCCCGGCGAAAAGCTGCCGGGGGGACGCGATCTGGCGGTGCAGTTTTCCATCAACCCCAACACCGCCGCGCGGGTGTACAGGGAGCTGGAAAGCGAAAAGCTGGCCGAGACGCGCCGCGGCATGGGCACCTTTGTGACCGAGGATGAGCAGCGCATCGAAGCGCTGCGAAGTCAGATGGCTGAAATGGCGGTGTGCGAATTCATTCAGAAAATGCGGCAGCTCGGCGTTTCCCCGGAGGAAGCGGCCCGGCTGATCGGACAGGAGGAATAACATGCTGGAAAGCAAAGCGGTAACCAAGGCCTTCGGCAGCAAGATCGCCGTGAACCACGTGGATCTGAAGCTGGAAGCAGGGCACATCTACGCGCTGCTGGGACCCAACGGCAGCGGCAAGACCACCTGGATGAAAATGGCGGCGGGCCTCATCAAGCCCACCAGCGGAGAGGTGTGGTTCGACGGCAAGCCCGTGGATATCGACAGCCGCCGGTACGTGGCGTACATGTCCACCGAGCCGTACTTTTACAGCTGGATGTCGGCAAAGGACGTGGGAAAGTACTACGGAGATTTCTTTGAGGACTTTTCCTACGAACGATATGTGAAACTGCTTTCGTCCATGGAACTGAGCGAGAATCTCAAGACCCGCGCGCTGTCCTCGGGCATGATGGCTAAGCTCAAGGTGGCCGTCACCCTGGCCCGCGACGCCCGCGTGTACATGCTGGACGAGCCCTTCAACGGCATCGACCTTCTGGCCAGGGACGAGATCCGCGCCAACATCCTGGAAAGCGCGCGGGAGGACAAGCTGCTGCTTCTGTCCAGCCACCTGGTGGAGGAGATGGAGGCCATCGCGGACCGCGCGGTGTTCATCAGCGAAGGCAGGCTGGTGGAGAACGTGGACCTTGAACAGCTCAGGACCGAACGGGGCATTTCAATGGCGGACAGATACCGCCAGATCTACGGACATGCGGAGGTGGATCAGCAATGAAGAACCTGCTGAAATATGAATTCAGAAAGACCCTTCTCACCAAGCTCGTCATTCTGGGCATCACGGTCGTTGCACAGCTGATCTACCTGGCGGGCATCTGGGGAAAGGACAGGGAAGGCACCGTCGTCGCCGGCATGCTGCTTCTGTTCTTTACGGCCACCTTCGGCATCCTGTTCATCGGCCTGCAGAGCGTGATCACGCTGCACCGGGACATGAACACCAAGCAGAGCTACATGCTGTTCATGACGCCCAACAGCTGCTATAAGATCCTGGGCGCGAAGATGCTGGAAAACTTCCTGTCCATGCTGCTGGGCGGCGCGTTCTTCTTCGGCCTGGGCGTGCTGGACATCTCCATCCTGATCCGCCGTTACGGTGAGGTGGACAGCCTGTATGAAGCCTTCCAGAGTATCTTAAGGACCTTCGGCTGGGACTTCAAGCTCGACGCAGGATATCTGGCCAGCATATGCTTCAGCCTCCTGTCCGGCTGGTTCGCCACCATCACTGCTGCGTTCCTGGCGGACGTGGTGTCTTCCGCGCTGCTCAACGGTAAAAAATTCAACTATCTGGTGAGCTTCGTGCTCTTCCTGGCACTGTCCTATCTCATTGGCAAAGTCGGCAACGCCGTGGCAGGCGACGTCCTCACCCGCACCGAGGAGGTCGTGGAGCTCACGATGCCCAATGCCATGCAGAGCTACGGCACCGTATCCACGGTGACCACGTCGCCGGGCTACTTCCTGCGCAGCGGCGCAGTATCGCTGGCCTTCTCCGCCCTGTTCTACGTCTGCACAGCAGAGATCATGCAGCGGAAATTAAGTGTATAAAAAGGGGGCTCGCCGGAAATGGAATGGGATTTCATTTCCGGCGGTTTGGCTTTTGGAGACAGCTGCTCGTTTTTGATTCGAGACGTCTGATGAAATCCGGCCTCATTGACAAGTTGGTTTCCGCCTCATCCGGCCCCGCTTTGCTTGGCCGCCTTCTCCTCCAAGGGGAAGGCTTTTCAGCCGGCAAAGCCGGCTCTGCGGATCGAAACCGGAGGGGTGCGGGCAAAGGATAATTGTAAGAATATGTTAAACCTTGTGCTTCCCATTGACATTCGGGCGGGGGCGGGGTATAATGCTACAGTCAAAGCAGAAGTTACCGCTTCTCACCCGGCGGCATCGCCAGCCGTGGTCCATACAGCCCCGTAAGACAGGGTTTGCATATCGGAGCGGTGCTTTGCGCCGGTCTTTTTTTGTGCCAATACGACCGATTCATGAAATTCGGAGGTGCGTCCCTATCAACGATCTGCTAATCAACGAAGATATCCGCGAGCGCGAAGTGCGTGTCGTAAACGAACAGGGCGAGCAGCTGGGCATCATGCCTACCGTACAGGCCTTGCGCCTGGCCGAGGAAAGGCAGCTCGATCTTGTGAACATCGCTCCTTCCGCCAAGCCCCCGGTATGCAAGCTGATGGATTACGGCAAGTACCGCTTCGAGCAAAGCAAGAAGGAGAAGGAGATCAAGAAGAATCAGAAGATCATAGAGACCAAGGAAGTTCGTCTTTCCGCCACCATAGAGGATCATGATATTGACGTAAGATACCGCCAGGCAGTGAAGTTCCTGCAGGATGGAAACAAGGTCAAGGTGTCCATCCGCTTCCGGGGCCGCCAGATCGCCCACAGCGAGATCGGCAGCGACGTGATGATGAGCTTCGCCGAGCGAATCAAGGAGTACGGCGTCATAGAAAAGAAGCCCGCCATCGAAGGCCGCAACATGACTATGATACTCGTACCCAGGGATCCCAAGAAGGACTGAAAAAAAGGAGGATAACCCCATGCCCAAACAGAAGACCCACAAGGGCGCCGCAAAGCGTTTCGACCTTACAAAGAGCGGAAAAGTGAAGCACGCGCAGGCCTTCAAGCGCCACATCCTGACCAAGAAGCCCACCAAGCGCACCCGCAACCTCCGCAAGGCCGCGTACCTGACCAACACGGAAGGCCGCACCATGAAGAAGCTCGTTCCCTACAAGTAAGGAGGAAAACATAAATGGCAAGAATCAAGCGCGCTGTAAACGCACTCAAAAAGCGCCGCAAGGTGTTTAAGCTCTCCAAGGGCTATTTCGGAGCCAAGTCCAAGCAGTACCGCGCCGCCAGCGAGCAGGTGCGCCGCAGCCTTCGCTACGCGTACATCGGCCGCAAGCTCAAGAAGCGCGATTTCCGCCGCCTGTGGATCGCCCGCATCAACGCCGGCGCCCGCATGAACGGTCTGAGCTACTCTAGGCTCATGGACGGCCTCAAGAAAGCCGGCATCGACATCAACCGCAAGATGCTCTCCGAGCTGGCCATCAGCGACCAGGCTGCCTTCACCGCCCTGTGCGAAAAGGCCAAGGAAGCCGTAAAGTAATTACTGAAAGCCGATTGAACGGCGGGAAGCAAGCCTTCCCGCCGCGGTTTTGTTTTGGAAACGCGTATTTTTTTGTAAACTCCAAAGCAAATCGCGCCGCGCGGCAAAGCGAATCTTGACTTTGTTCCCCGGTATGCATATAATAATCAATATGTAAAGCTATGCCCTCATGAGCATCTTTATTTCTATTCTTTTTAAGGAGGTCCTCTACGTTGAGCATCAAGAAGACCGTAGACGGCAACACCGCCGTCAGCCATATCGCGTACGCGTTCAGCGATGTGGCGGCCATCTATCCCATCACTCCCTCCTCGCCCATGGCCGAAGTGGCCGATGAGTGGGCCGCGCAGGGACGCACGAATCTGTTTGGACAGAAGGTCAAGATCGCGGAAATGCAGTCCGAAGCCGGCGCGGCCGGCGCCGTGCACGGCTCCCTGGCGGCTGGCGCGCTGACCACCACCTTCACCGCCTCCCAGGGCCTGCTTCTGATGATCCCCAACATGTACAAGATCGCCGGCGAACAGCTGCCCGCAGTGTTCCATGTGAGCGCCCGCGCTCTGGCGTATCACGCGCTGAGCATCTTCGGCGACCACTCCGACGTCATGGCCTGCCGCCAGACCGGCTTCGCCATGCTGGCCTCCAACTCCGTGCAGGAAGCCCAGGATATGGCGCTGGTAGCCCACCTGGCCACCCTCAAGAGCTCCGTACCCTTCCTCCACTTCTTCGACGGCTTCCGCACCAGCCACGAGATCCAGAAGATCGAGGACATCTCTTACGACGATATCGCCAAGCTCGTTCCCTGGGACAAGATCGCTGAGTTCCGCGCCCGCGCGCTGAATCCCGAGCATCCCCATCAGGCCGGCACCGCCCAGAACCCGGATATCTACTTCCAGGGCCGTGAAGCCGCCAACAAGAACTACATCGCCGCTCCCGCCATCGTCGAAGAGTGCATGAAGCAGGTGACCAAGCTCACCGGCCGCAAGTACAACCTGTTCGACTACGTGGGCGCCGAGGACGCCGAGTACGTCATCATCGCCATGGGCTCCGGCTGCGACGCCATCGAGGAGACCGTGGACTACCTGACCGCTAAGGGCAAGAAGGTCGGCCTGATCAAGGTCCACCTGTACCGTCCCTTCAGCATGAAGCATTTCCTCAAGGCGATCCCCGCAACCTGCAAGGCCATCGCGGTGCTCGACCGCACCAAGGAAGCCGGCTCTCTGGGCGAGCCCCTGTACGAGGACGTGTGCTCCGCGCTGATCGAAGCGGGCAAGAAGGACATCGCCGTTGTGGGCGGCCGCTACGGCCTGGGCTCCAAGGAGTTCAACCCCACCATGGTCAAGGCCGTGTTCGACAACATCGCCAAGAAGGCCCCCAAGAACCACTTCACCGTGGGCATCAACGACGATGTGACCAAGACCAGCCTGCCCCTGGGTAAGACGCTGGACGTGGCCCCCAAGGGCACCGTGAGCTGCATGTTCTACGGCCTGGGTTCCGACGGCACCGTGGGCGC